>WNFA01000759.1_pt1 | contig 36258 bp, 35 predicted proteins | sample 5400481 | NCBI WGS metagenome assembly WNFA01 (sample SAMN13153340, study PRJNA577476) | soil metagenome | isolation source: 120 cm saprolite under Douglas fir tree site 2 hole 1 replicate 2 | place: USA:California | collected 2015-04-18 | reverse complement strand
GAAGTGCGCGCCGTTGCTCCCGACTCCAACCCCTACATGGTCATGTATTCCATCTTCAAGACCGGCCTCGACGGCGAGATCGCCAAGATCAAGAATCTGCGTTCCGCCCAGCGCTACCTCCCGGACAATATCTACACCGCCATGGAAAATTTCGAGAAGGCTGAATGGATCACCACGATCTTCGGAGCTGATGTCAAGGCTCGCTACGCGGATCTCAAACGCGCTGCCGCCGACCGTTGTCCGCGCTCGCTCGGCACCGTCGTGAAAGCGCCCGAAGTCCAGTATCACCACGAGGTCTACAACCAGTTCCTGTGGAACCAATTCTGAAATTCGGGTGGAGACTATCCCAGCGCCTTGCGGCTCGCACACGGAGCGCGTTCCTGTACGATGAGAAGTTTCCAAGGCGCAGATGACCTCTTGGTTCGCAGCCGACACTTGCCTTTCGTCTGTTTTTATTGGAGGGCAAACTCTTGTTTTAAGGGGCTCTCAGCGCATCCTGCTGCGGTCTCGCGAAGAGTGCCGCGACAAGTCCGCTAGCCGCGGCTAGCGACAGCCACAGCCCAGGAACGGCGCGATTCCCAGTGAGGTGAATCAGGTACGTGCTGATCGCGGGCGTAAACCCGCCAAAGATAGCGGTAGCCAGGCTATACGCGAGCGAGAATCCCGACGTTCGTACGTCGATTGGCATGATCTCCGTAAGGAATACGACCATGGCCCCGTTGTAGCTGCCATAGAGGAATGACAACCATAGCTCAACAGTCAAAAGCCTCGAAAACGTCGGCTCGCGGACCAGCCAGAGCATCACGGGGTAAGCCGTAACTAGCATCAGCACCGTGAACACCAGCAGCAGGGGGCGACGCCCGATTCTGTCCGACAGTGCCCCCATAACAGGAAGCCAGAAAAGGTTGGACGCGCCAACGCACAGCGTCACCACCAAACTGTCAATGTTCGCCAGGTGCAGCACCGAATTTCCGAAGGTGGGCGTGTAAGCCGTGATCATGTAGAAAGAAGCGGTGGTCATTGTGACCATCATCGTCCCAATCAGCACCACGGCCCAGTTAGCGGTCAGCGAGCGAAAAATCTCTGAAGTCGTCGGACGGTGCTTGCGCGCCACGAACTCATCCGTCTCCTGCAGCGACCGCCTCAGCCGAAACAAAAACGGAATAATCCCGCAGCCAAGTAGAAGCGGCACGCGCCATCCCCATGCCATCATTTTCTCCGGCGGCAGGATCGAGCTAAGCACAACCCCCACAAGAGCGGCGAACATTACCGCCACCTGCTGGCTACCCGATTGCCAGCTTACGTAGAAGCCTTTGTGCCCCGGCGTCGCGATTTCCGACAAGTAAACCGACACACCGCCCAGCTCCATCCCCGCCGAAAATCCCTGCAGCAGCCGCCCGACCAACACCAGCAGCGGAGCCAGCAACCCGATCGTCGCGTATCCCGGTGTGCAGGCAATCGAAAAAATTCCAACGGACATCAGCGTCAGCGTCAGGATGAGCCCGGCGCGCCGCCCATTGTGATCGGTGTACGCGCCGAGTACGATCGCCCCGAGGGGCCGCATCAGAAATCCCGCGCCAAACGTCATCAGCGACAACATCAGCGACAGAAAAGGGTTGCCGCTGGGGAAAAAGGCATTCCCGATCGCCGTTGCGTAATACCCAAACACCATGAAGTCGTACATCTCCAGAAAGTTTCCGCTGGAGACGCGCACGACCGACCAAACTTTTGATTTCCGTTCTGCGGAAAGGCTCATAGGATTCAGGTGTTGAGACTCATGCGATCTGCGGCGCGAATGAGCCGCCCATCCATCCGCTTAAATTCTCCGCAATCCCTCTTTGATTGTGGGCGCGCCAGCCGGAAGCAGCTCACTCGCCAGAAGGCGGACACCAAGAGTGGCTGGCATTCAGCCTCAGACTCGACACCTTCAACGATGTATCGACGGCAAACTCCGCCTGGCGGCAATCGGGCGGAGGATTCGCCGGTTATCCGACTTCCCTTCCCTCCGCCATGGCTTATTTCTTTGTTTACCAGACCAGCTTCAATCCCAGCTGAATCTGCCGCGAAGAAGTGGAAGAGGACCCAATCACGCCCGCGTTCCCAAACACACTCCCGTTCGGGTTGAAAATTGAGTTGTTCGCATCATTCAAGAAGTTGGGCGCCGCGAGATTTGGGTGATTCAGGATGTTGAAGAATTCCGCCCGGAATTGCACCTTAAACGCTTCCGAGATTCTCGGGATGTGCGTATTCTTGAATACTGAGAAATCCACAGTCGTGAGTCTCGGCCCGTACAAACTGTTGCGTCCCGCGTTGCCCACAAGATTCTGGCAATACTGTGTACCTGCGGGGGCTGCTGGCGCACCGGGAAAGGAATTGGCCAGGCACCCAACAAACGAGGCCGGCTCAGTCGGCAGCGTGAAACAGTTTAGGTTGAGGTAGTGAACGCCTCCGTGGATGGGATCGCATCCCTTGGTGATATTTGGGAAGTCCATGGAAAAATCTCCGTTAAACCCCGTGCCAAGCGGATCGGCGCCCGCACCGAGCGTTGCCGTAAATGGTGAGCCCGTCGTCGCAGTTAAGATGGTTCCGATCTCCCATCCACCTGCTACATAGGACGCAAGCCCCGCCTTGGGACCTGGAACTTCCCAGATGAAGGTTTCGACCAACGTTTGCCGTATGTCAAAGTCGCATGCACCGATCCTATACGACTTCACGAGCAGGAGAGGTACCGCGATTGAATTTACATAGGTGTCTCCCGTAACAGGGGCAGAACTTGTGTCCCTGCACTTGCCATACGTATAGGAAAGCTGGCCTTGAACACCGTGGCTCATTGCCTTCTTGAGTTGGGCCTGAGCCCCTTGGTAGGAGGATGCGCCGTCAAATAGGACTGGGCGAATGCCCGCCCCACCCGTGCCTCCCGCCCAGTTTGGATCGATCGCCGTCCCGTTTATCGGGAAGAGAATTCCAGCGGAGCTCACAGTAGGCTGAACCAGGTTGATGTCGTCTGCGGCGACAGACAAATGTACCGAGCGCGAGCCGACGTATCCCACGATGGCTGTCCAAGTCGGAGCGATCTCACGCTGAATGTTAAAGTTCCAGTTCAGTAGGTCGGCACGCTTGGGATCTTGCTGTACATACCGATTCCTGACTCCGTTCGGGGCAAATCCGACGTTGTTGTCAATGCCATTGCCCAGCGTGACTCCTAAACAGGGATCGGCGGCGCAGTTGCCTTTTGCGGCAGTGGACGATGCGCCAGGCTTATCTTGGCCGATGATTTGGAACGGCGCAGTGGCTGCGGTATTCAAGCCAAACTCGTAAGGAAGCGGCAGCACGTCAAAGATCCCAAAGCCCCCCCGCACTGCCGTTTTTCCATTCTTAAATGGGTCCCACGAAAAGCCGATTCGTGGTTCAAAGTTTTTCGTCGTTGGGTTGTTCGCGATAAAGCTGTTGACGGGAACTGGTCCGCACGCCGTTGGGCTGGCGGAACAATTTGCGAGGGTTGTAATCTCCTGAATTCGATTGTTGGCATCTTTGGGCAATGTCGTGATTTCATAACGCACGCCCAAGTTGACTGTAAGATTCGGACGCAGGCGCCAATCATCCTGAACGTACCCGGCAAAGAGGCTCTCCCTAATCGCAACTTCGAAGCTGTGCCCCGGAGCGAGTGCGTTGAGCTTGGTGGGCGTGTTGCTCAACAGGGCCGTCAGACTGGCGTAATTGTTCAATCGGCCGTTTGGACTCAATTGTTCTAGAACGTTGTACAGCATTCGTTCAAACGCAAAGCCAAATTTAATCGTGTGCGTCCCCCGGTTCAAAAAGGCGTCGTCATAGACTTGGCCGGACGTCCAGCGATGCAGAAAACGATTAAGTCCTCCCAAGCCGATCGCAGTTGTGAGGCCTGCCCCCCCAATTTGCGGTGGAGCGTTCGCGCCCGGGGCCACGGCGAGAGCGCTGTTGGTCGCGACTGAGTCCCCCGAAACCGGCAAGTTAATATCCCCTCGCACGCGGCTGACACCCAGCCGAATCGTGTTGACTAACCGCGGACTGAAAATATGGGTCTCCTCGGCGCTGGCCATCTGCCTCCGCGAGAAGACGCTGTGCGTGGCGTTGAGTAACGGGTCCGGCTGGGTTAACGGGCCAGAATCAAAGAAGTAACTGCCTGAGAGATTATCCTTGTCGGATACTTTCTGGTCGACCCTTCCCGTCGCGTAGTCTTCTTTTGAGATACCCGGCAGTGAAACATTCAGACTTACGATATCCAAATTGGCCGCGGTTTGACACGCGGATCCCGTGGGACACGGCCAGAGAGCAAGATACGGCGCGACCTTGGGGTCCACTGCGACTGTCTTCAGCGATGCACACGGGTTACCACCGGACGCAACGCATAGCATGCCGTTGCGTGCCTCTTGCGTCGGCACGCGGATCGCCCTGGATAGAGGCTGGTTCTGACGAACTCCCTCATACGTTCCATACACAAATGTTTTGTCCTTGACGAGAGCCTTTCCCCCGGACCCTCCGAACTGAACGCGCCGGAAAGGGGGAATGGGCCCTGCGGGATCAAAGAAATTCTTGGCATCAAAGATCTTATCTCGATCGAAGAAGAATCCCGTACCGTGGAAATCGTTGACACCACTTTTGGTAATAGCGTTGATGACTGCACCGGACGTATGCCCGTACTCCGCAGTGTAGTTGCTGGTAAGTACGGAAAACTCCTGAATCCCGTCCACTCCCAAATTCAGTCCGGTCGCGCCGCCTGGGGCTCCATTCGAATAGTCGTTGATGCTGATGCCGTTTACACGGTAACTGTTTTCGTTGGCGCGGTGGCCGGCATCACTCAACTGGTTTCCGAAGCCGCGATTCCCTTTGTTCGCGCTGAATCCTGTCCCCGCCTGGTTGGGAATGCTAGTGACTCCCGGCTCGAGGGCCGCCAGTGAAGTCCAATCGCGGCCGTTCAGAGGCAGCTCTCGAACGGTGTTGGAATCGACCGTTGCGCTGATGGTGGAGGATGCCGTTTGAACGTCGGGAGGAGTGGCACTTACTTCGACGGTTTGATTGAGTTGACCCACTTTCAGACTCAAATTCAGAGCCTGCTGGGCGCCAACCGTGAGACTGATTTCTTTTTGCACGAGAGTTTGAAATCCCTGGGCCGTCACGCGGACTTCATACATTCCCGGGAGCAGGTTTGGCGCGGAATAGAGGCCGTCCCTGTTCGAGCTGACCTCTCGGACAATGCCTGTGCCCAAATTTTTGATGCTTATCGTGGCCCCCGGCACAGCGCCGCCTTTTTCGTCGGTAATCAAGCCGGACAGGGCCGCTCCCACCGTCTGGGCATGTGCCGCGGGAGCAAACCCTCCTATCACAATGAGCAGCGCAAGCGCGATCACGCCGAATCTCAGCCCCAGGCCCTTCTGCCTTCCAGTAATGCTCATCTCGTCCTCCTGAATTGCCAAGTGCAGGATTCGACACGAAGGGATCCCCGCTCGTGGCAGGCACCACTTGCTTAAACCCTCGACTGTTTGTTCGGGCCCCTGCTTGTCCGCTTTACGCGGACGCCCCAGCATGAGCCGCACTGTGCTGCCTGCGCCTCAAGCATTGCAAGTCTTATTGCGTCACATCGAAAACATTTATTTGTCACAGGCTGGCCAGCTCAGAACAAAACACTTAGAAGCGTACATAACAAACTCGCCCCTTTGCCCTCCATGCCAGTCGAGCTATACTCGGCTCATCGACACGCGCGATCCCATGAAAAACTCCACTCTCCCCGCGAACTCCCTCCGTTTCGGCACGTATGAGTTCGAGCTGCGTTCCGGCGAATTGCGCAAGCACGGCATTCGCATCAAGCTTCAGGAACAGCCTTCTCAAATCCTTGCCATCCTTCTAGAACACCGCGGGGAGATGGTCACTCGCGAGGAACTGCAGCGCCGCCTCTGGCCCAGCGACACCTTCGTGGACTTTGATCACAGCCTCAATACTGCCGTAATGCGGCTCCGCGAGGCGCTCAGCGATTCCTCTGAAAATCCGCGTTTCATAGAAACGCTTCCCCGTCGCGGCTACCGCTTCGTTGCCCCCGTCGAAGAGAAATCCGCTCCCGTAATTGAAACAAGCCCAGTACTATCTACGGAGGTCGCCGAATCCCGGGGTGCCGATTCAAAAGATGCTTCAACGTTGCCTTCGCTTTCGCATGTGCTCCCTGCCCCTGCGGCCAAACTGGCCCAGCCTCTTCAACTGCATAGACGTGTCCTGCGGCCCGTGCTGGTCACACTATTCGTACTCGTAATTGTCCTGGCCAGCGCCCTCGCGTTTCGATCGTTGAGAAAGCCTGCTGTTGCTGCCGCGGTCCCCAATCAAATGACCTCTCTCGTCGTCCTCCCTTTCGAAAACCTTTCCGCCGACAAGGACCAGGCGTACTTCGCCGATGGCATGACCGACGAATTGATCGCCCATCTCGCCAAGATCCGCTCCCTGCGCGTCATTTCCCGCACTTCTTCCATGGAATACAAAGGAACGCACAAAACACTTTCGCAAATTGCGCGGGACTTGAATGTGGATTCCGTTGTGGAAGGCACGGTGTTGCGTTCGGGCGACCGCGTTCGAATCACCGCCGAGCTCGTGCAGGTGGCCACCGACCGCCACCTGTGGGCCGAAACTTACGAAAGCCAGCTCGGCGATATTCTTACGCTGCAAAGCCACGTTGCCAGCGCCATCGTGAATGAAATCCGCGTGAAACTGACTCCTGAAGACCAAGTGCGCCTCGCTATCACACGCCCCGTCAGCACCCAGAGTTACGAGAACTATCTCAAAGGCCGCTATTACTGGAACAAACGTTCCCAGGAAGGTCTGACCAAAGCCATCAGTTATTTTCAGCTCGCCATTGAAAATGATCCGAATTATGCCCTCGCTTACGCCGGTCTGGCGGACTGCTACAGCATCATCGGTTCAGCAATCGTCGGCACTGTCCCTGCTTCAGAAGTGGCTCCGAAAGCTCGCGCCGCTGCCCTCAGGTCGCTGGAATTGGATAACACGCTTGCCGAAGCCCACACTTCGCTCGCCACCGTGCGCTTCAACTACGATTGGGATTGGAATGCCGCCGCCAGCGGATTTCACCGCGCCGTGGAGTTGAATCCCAGCTACGCCACCGCTTATCAGCGAAACTCGCTCTACTTGATGAGCATGGGACGCACCAGTGAGAGCATCGCGGAAATGAACCGCGCCCACGATCTTGACCCGCTCTCCATCAGCACAAATTTCAGTCTGGGATGGCGTCTCTACATGGCCCGCGAATATGACCAGGCCATCGAACAGTTGCGGAACACCATTGACATGGATCCCGACTTTATTCTTCCCCACCTGGTTCTTGGTCAGGCGTTCGAACAGAAGAAAGCGTATGACCAAGCCATAGCAGAGCTGCGGCGCGCCGCCGAAATATCAAAGAACAGTCCCCCGGTCCTCGCCGCCCTGGCAAGAACGTATGCCGTCTCCGGAAGAACGACGGAAGCAAGAAACCTCCTGGACCAATTGATGCAGCAATCGAAGAAACAATATGTTTCGCCTTTCTATGTGGCCCTTGTGTACGCGGGCCTCGGCGAAAATGACCACGCCGTGGACTGGCTTGAAAAAGCCTATGCTGACCGTTCCAACGGCATCGTTTTTCTGAAAGTGGATCCGCAATTGGACACCTTGCGTTCCAGTCCGCGGTTTCACGAATTGCAGCGCAAACTGCGCCTGCCCGACTAGCGCCTTCCAGTCTCTCGCGCGGGAGAGCGGCCGCGAATCGGACAAGTAGACCTAAATGTCCGGCAATCCACTCACCAAATGGTTTTTCCTTTCGAACGACGCGGTGCTTCCGGGACTCTCGGGACGTGTTCAATACGCTACGCGGTACGTTTGTACCATGTTCAATCGTCTACCCAGACTGTGACAATAGAACAGTTCGAACCGTCCGCATGGCGGACGATTCCACACATCTTGAATTTGCCCGGGGTTTCTCGCAATCCCCGGAGCAGGGGACCACTGAATTGTCTTCCGCAGAGGACATGCATCCTTTGACTGCCTCGCCACCGGCGAGTCCTTCGGATCCGCAACCCGAGGAATATCCAATCGAGCTGGAAGAATTCGAAGCATCCCCGGCGATTCCCAAACCATTCATAAAAACGAATATGGTGGCGCATGAAGTACGGCTGAAAGCCACCGGAGCGTACCCCAGCAAGAGTGCCAGTGAGCCCGAGCTATTCACAGAAGAAACCACTTCAGTACTGGTTTTTGAAGTCGGCGGAGTGATCCGTTTATCCGCGGGCGTCGTCCCCGGGCAATTGCTGGTTCTCACTAACGTGGATTCGAAATGCGAAGTCGTCGCACAAGTAAAGCGCAAACGCGCCTATCGGCCCACGAGCTGCTACGTGGAGCTGGCATTCGCCGAACCGGCTCCCCGCTTCTGGGGCATGGAGTTTTCCGCTGCGACCGCGTTGTTGCCGAAGAACGCTCAGGATGTGGAAGCTGCTGCGCTCGTCGTTTCAGCGGAAGCCACCACCGATGAGCCAGGCGAACCGCCTCCCGCGCCATCTGCCGAGGAAGTACAAGCATTAAAACGGCAAGTGCGGACATTGCAAGACTTGCTAAATACGGCGCAATCGTCCGCCGCAACTGAGCAGGTACCGGCACCTTTACCCGCAACAGTTCCGGATGCGTTTCTTGCGCCAGCGCTCGAGCAGGTGACGAGCACAGATTCGAGTTCGAACAATAGCTGGCGCGAAGCGCCGGGCGCCGCTATCACCGCGAATTCCCTGTCGTTCGAATACGATCCAGTTCCCGTACGATGCCCCACCTCCGAGCAAATGCCGCCCCCAAGGCCTTCGGTGGACTACACGATTTCACTCCCGAAGCCCAGGCGCTCGCTGCGAGCCAGAGGGAATTTCACGCCTGCTTTTCGGGGAGGAGTCTTGCGGCTGGCGCTGCTCACCACAACCCTGGTGGTCACTGCAGCCGGCGCAGCGTGGTACAAGCATTGGATGCCGTGGAAGTCGGCGGGGAGAAAACCTTCGGTCAGCCTACCCGCGAACGCGAAGACCGCCACGCTCCCAGGAAACCAACATCCCGCGGAGACGCGTTCAGAATACAGCAACACTAAAGTAATGAGTGACGCGCCAGTGACCTCACCAGCGAGGCCATCGCGGAACACGGCGCTGCCCAACACGCCTCCGTCGGAAGCGGTGGCTGCAGCGGAGTCCGCCACTCAACCTTCCGTTTCGAATGAGTCCGTAGCCCGGCTGGTTGTAAACAAAACGCCTCCAGCTACAACTCTCGCGGGGAAACATTCAACGGCACCTCCAACGGCACGCGCCGCTTCTAATTCCCTTGCGGCTTTCGCGGCGGACGGGGGCTTCGTGCCGCCGAAGTTGATCAAATCAGTTCGAGCCGTAGCTTCAATGGAGGCCCTGCAGGATTTCGAAACGGGAAACGTTGTAATCGACGCGGTCGTAGGCACGTCGGGCGAAGTCCATTTCGTGGGCGTGATCTCGGGACCACCGTCATTGCGCAGCCCCGCAGTGGAATCCTTGAAGGAATACCAATACCAACCGGCCACGCGCAACGGCCAGCCTGTTCCGGCACACGTTACAATCACCATCCACTTCCGATTCGAATCGTAAACAGCCTGGTTCGGAGCATACGCCTCCGCATCAATTTCAGGGTTCTTGCTGCCAGACTGATTGGCGAAGTGTACGCCGGCGCAGAATCAGGAGAGAGCTTCGGCGCGTGGGAGCGGGCGTTTGCGCCGCCATTCGTAGTCTTTGCGCAATTTGGCCTGGTGTTTCTTTACTTGGGCTTCGAGTTCGCTGAAGGCTTGCTTGCAACTGGTCCTCACCGTGGCGCCCGTTCCGGTCGCGTGCAGCGTTCCGGTCGGGAGCGACAAATTCAGCGTGCAGGAATTCTCGTCTGTGCGCGGCGTTTTTGAAAAGGCCCCGTGCAATTGCACGAGGTCCGGCGAGTAACTCTGCAGCAGTTTTCCCAGTTTACCAACGTGACGCGCGACTTCGACTTCGACCGCTTTGTGCGACTCGACATGCTTGTAATTGATGGAGAGTTTCATGTGCGCACCTGTAGGAAAACCTGAGAAGGGGGAGGGGGACGCGGTTCGGCTTCTTGCACCACATCGCTAAAAAGCATAGCAGCACGCGACTCCGGGAGCAACGCTAGCCGCAATTTTTATATTGACTTGCGTTGACACTTCTCCTCCCTTCCCTCTACTCTGCTTGCGACGCAAATCTGCTGCGCCGCATCATGCCACAGCGCAAATCACAAGCTACGCCGCCGCGCAACGAGCCCAGTTCTCCGGACGATTCCGCGCCGCCGAGTATCGTTCGGATTGGACCGGCGGGTATCCGGACTGGGCCGGGTACGTTTATCCGGTTCGCCGCACCAAAGGGTTTCACGAGGCAACGTATCTTGCGGATTTTTTTGACACGATTGAGATCAACACTTCGTTTTACCAGCCGTTGCGTCCGGACCACGCGGCGCAATGGGTCGAGCGCGTAGCGACGAACCCGCGATTTGTCTTTACTGCGAAACTCTGGCAACGATTCACGCACGACATAAGGTCCACAGTATCTGGCTCGGTCGCGGCAGATGAACGCGCCGTACGCGCGGGCTTTGATGTGCTGCGCGCGGCAAAGAGGCTCGGCGCGGTGCTGCTGCAATTCCCTTTTTCATTTCATCGCACAGCGGAGGGTGTTGCTTACCTCTCGGCGATATTGAAACGCTTCGCGGACTATCCCCTGGTGGTCGAAGTTCGCCACGCTTCGTGGGATGCTCCAGAGATGCTGGAATTGCTGCGTACCAAGGGCGTCAGTTTCTGCAACATTGACCAACCGCTCATCGGGCGATCGCTGGGGCCCTCCGCGCAGGCTACTTCGGCGGTCGGGTACGTGCGGCTTCACGGCCGTCGCTGCGATACTTGGTTCACAGACGATGCGACGATCCCAGCACATGAGCGGTACAACTATCTTTACTCGGCCGAAGAACTCGCGCCCTGGGTGACGCGCGTTGGCAGAGTCACAAAGCGGGCTCGCGAAACGTTTGTCATCACCAACAATCATTTTCAGGGCAAAGCGGTGGTCAACGCTTTGCAGCTCATCAGCATTCTGAAGGGATCGAAGGTGAAGGTGCCTGAGCCACTCCGGCGGCAGTATCCGCAACTCGAGGAGATTGCCGACACTCCGCCCGCCGAACCGATGCTGTTCCCAATGGCGAGAAGGAAATAAGGACGTAAGGAAGTAAGAATGTAAGGACGGAAACTCGCAGGTTATTCTTGTTCTCTGCATCTTTGCAGGATGGGGTCTGAGGAAGACGGGGCGGTGATTGAGCCGGCTTCTGGCTTAAAGGATTCTTGCGAGAACCGGTGAAAAGTTACTTGAGTTCTCTTGGGCCTGAGATTGTTTCCAGAGGAACTTCGGCAGAAGCAAGCGCGAGTACGGGAGTGACTGGCGCTGTCGTGCGCGCCCAATGAGCAGCGTATATCCCTGCGTACCAGGCGAGTAGGCCCCCTAAAATTAGCAGCGCCAACACGACAAACAATAGAATGAAGAATAGCCAGCAGGCCAGAAGTTCCCGAACACGGTAGGAATACAGGCTGAGTCCCAGAAGCAACCACGAGAACTGCAACACACGATGACTTTCTCGAAGCTGACGCAAGGAGCCCTCTATCCTGTTTAGCTTGCGATGGATGCCCGTTTTCCAGGGTCCGGATGAGGAGAACGGCGGGAAGAGGGATATCGTCCGGCCCAGACTTGCATCGCGGCTAATTTCGATCTTTCCCGCCGTCTATGCCCGCATCCTACAAGCCAGAAAGACAAATAGCTGTTCTCTATTGGACAGTCCTGCAAGGAATCTTCCTGTCAGACCAGCCACACATTTCCAATCCCCTGCTGCCGGAAATGTTTGCTTGAAAAACCGATCACCAAAAGACAAACCGCCGAGGCAGTCCGATGGTTAACGCTTCGGATAGCAGCGCGTGGCACACAATCCATACATCAAGCCCCAGGGAGGAGTGACCGCATTAGCCTGTATATGTTTTCTGACTTTGAGATGAAAATGACATATCAAACATGGCTTGAAATAAATGAAATATGACTTGAGAGAGTATTCAGGGGCATGTCAAGTCCCCCGAATACTAGCTGGCAAAGCTGATGTCCTATCGATTCCAGTCTCGTTGCGCCGTTACCTTATGGGCTTTTTCTTGACTGGCGGCTTTTTCTCTCCGCCCTTGGTGCTGATCAGCGCCAAGAAATCTTTGGCGTTAAACGGGTACAGGCGAGTGGACTGTTGTCCGGTGGTACTCAAGGTGACGTCAACGCGTCGATTGTTGGCCAGGACCATCACCTGCAGATTATTCAGCATTTTTTGCCGGTCGGCCGGACTCAAGTCCGGATCTTGTGCTATTAGCCCCTTTATCTGGTCGGTAGTCAGTTGGTCCTCTTTGCCAAACGACCGCGTCTCAAAGTGGTCCGCAGGGACGCCGTGTTCCACCAGGAAGTTCTTGGCGCGTTCCACGCGTCGCTGCGTAAGGGCCTTGTTGTATTCCTCCGAGCCGCGGGGGTCTGCATGGCCACCGAGAATCAAGTGGGCATCAGGCTTGTATTTCAGATAACTCTTGAAGTCGGCGGCCAAGGTTTTCAGGATCTCTGCCTGACTGTCAAGCAAGCCACCTTCGGGATTGTCGGCCGTTGGCCGAGCGGTTTGAAAGTAAATACTATGGAGGGCAAGCCTGGCTTCCAACTGCTTGATCTCCGGGGCAGGGGCGGGCGGCGGCGGTGGGGGAGCTTCCACGGTTACGGTGGTGGTGGAAGAGGCCGTGAGGGGCGGATTGCGGTCATCGTTTGCATTGCAAGTGACGGTGATGCGGCCGGGTTGTGCGTCACGAGTGTTCAATGTGGCGGTGTCGCCGTTGCCGGAAATCTCTCCGGAACTTGCGGTGTAACTGTAATTGAGCCTGCGGCCATCCGGGCTGCTGGCGCGCGAAGTGACCGTGGAATTTCCGCCCATCCGAACGCTCGCTGGATCCGCGGAGCATGAAATCTCCGGTGGACGCGGCATTTTCACGGTGAAGCGGGCACTGCACGATGCCGTTCCATTCCTTCGGCCATCGCTCAAGTTGGCTGTAACTTCATAAGCGCGCGGCTCCAGGCCTGTCGTGTCAATCTGGGTGGAGGCCTCGCTTCCAGAGACTTTCACTCCCGTGCCATTCCAGCCGTATGTGACGGTACGCTTGGGACTGAAATTAGCTCCCCTTGCGGTCGCCGTGACTGGCTCGCCTGCAAAGACTTCGGTCGGTTGCACGGAGCAAGCCGCGCTGGGCGGAGTTGGACGCTCTCCGCCACCGAACATAAAATTGAGGCCCGCCTGCAGTCTTACGCCGCGGATATCCGTGGACGGCACCGAGGGAGGCCCGTACCGGTAATTTGACATCACAAAGTCGGCCCGGATCAGCCGCAGCGCCACGTGCCTGTTCAGATTGATATCCAGCCCGCCGCCGAGCATCAGCCCTAGTTTGTCGATATCATGGAAGGCATCAGGCATAAGACGATGGTCGCCAACCAACACCTCAAGGAATGGGGAAAAATGTTCGTGGCGGAACGTAACTTTTGGGCCGAATGAAAGGTTGGAGAAAGCGGCGTCGTCAATTCTTCTCGCAAACGTAGCTTCCCCGCTGCCCCAATGGGTACTGGTATCAAGAGTCAATCCAAACCAATGATTGAAATTATAGGTAATGCTGGCTCCTGCGCCTCGCGGATTCGATTCCATTCGGGTGCCCGGGAACGGGAGCGCTGCTCCTGGAAGCTGGCCGTGGATGTCCGCGTGGGGATAAAAGTAGGAGTATCCGCCGTAAAGCTCCCACTTGGGAGCAGGCTGGTCCTGCGCTGCGGCGAGCGAGGCAAACGTAAACAGGACAGCAATCAATGCCGGCAGCATTACTAAGACCCGACCAGGATGCCTCTTTGATTGAGATGACATGCGAATATTCCTCCGAACTTCAATAACGTGAAATCCCGTTTTTTCAGTCTGCCCAGTACAGCCTCAAGCTGGTCTCACTACCGAATGCCTCATGGACAAGCAGGTACGGTAACCATATTTGAGTCCAACGTAACCGCGCCGGCGGTTTGTGCCAGAGCTCTGCCATTCAGCGTTGCGCCGGTAGCAAGCGTGATAGAAGCAAGCGACAGGATGCTTCCGTTGAAGGTAGAGGTGGTTCCCAGAGTCGCAGAACTGCCCACCTGCCAGAAGATGTTGTGGGCCGAGGCACCGCCAGCAAGCTTAACGTTGCTGCCGCTTAAGGTCGTGAGTCCCGAAGCTATCTGGAAGATCCACACAGCATTCGCGTTGCCCCCGCCGTCAAGAGTTACGGTCCCGCTTATCGCCAACGTGGACGTGGACTTATAAATCCCCGGGGCGAGGGTTAACCCGTTTAAATCTCCGGCCACAGCAGTCGGAGCAGGCATAGTTCGTCCCTGCAGGTCGAGGTACGCGGTTTTTAAGTTGGTTTGGGCAGTGGCGGCGTCGTTGGGCGACGGTGGCGTATCCGTTATGTGAATTATTCCACTGACGAGACCCGGTCCCGCTGTGTGGGTTCCTGTCCCCACGTAAGTGTTCGCCGGCGGGTCAGCAAAGCCAGTCACCGAGCTTCCTGGACTGAGTCCCAGATCTCCGTTAACAATATGAGTGGGGCCCGTATTCGTGACCGTGGCGCCGGCCAGAACTCCGTAACCGCAGGCCACTCCCAACGCAAGCCCGCCGGGCGAAGTACACGGAGGCGAGACAGTAAACGTCCACACTTTATTGGCCGCCAGCGCATTTCCAAAATTGTCTTTCGCCCCGGTAGAAACCGTGGCCGTAAAAGAAGCGTTCGCCGGTCCAAGAGGAAGAGTCGAGGGCGTAAACGTGGCAATCCTGGTCGCCACAACGTAGTTAACCGTCCCGGCCACGCTCCCGCTTGGCCCGGTCAAAGTAAACGTAGTTGCTGGGGAATTGATCGTCGCAGGGTTCATGTCCTTGCTGAATGTTGCGGTGATAACCGCGGTGTTTGGGCAAACGAGTGTAGAGCCGTCCGGCGGAGTTACAACCGTCACCGTAGGCATCGTCAGGGGGTCGCCGGGGTTCCCTGTCCCCGCATTTTTGTCTGCGTCGCCGCACCCCGCGACCACGGCCGCCAACAGGAACGCCGGAATCCAAAATTTTCTGAAGTTCGAATTGCGCATTAGCTTCTCCTCTTTACACAGTTGCGAGGCGTTCCAAACTTCTACCCGCGACATGGGGAATATAGTGACTTAGAGATTTGCGGTCTGTGCAAGATTGAACACCACGTTGAGAAAGCGACCAAAACAGTTAACTGTTCTCTTTTGAACAGTTCCAGGAGGACTCTCCTTGTTAAGATAAAAGCGGGCGCGAAGTGGCCATGCAGAGATGGCACTTCCACTTGAATATGAGACCAAAAACAATAAAAAAGAATGGAACTGCCGGAGCATTTAACCCGCAAGTCTTCCTCGATACCGCAGGGGTGGCGAGAAGAGTTGCAGAATTTCGAAGAGGCGAATCGATTTACTCTCAAGGTCAGCCTGCGGAGAGCGTCATGTATGTCCAGAAGGGCGGTGTGAAATTCTCCGTAGTGAATGGGTCCGGAAAAGAAGCGGTCGTCGCAATGTTTGGGCCGAGCGACTTTTTTGGCGAGGGCTGCATGGCGGGCCAGTCGATCCGGATGGGGACGGCTACGGCCATGACGCCAACCACGCTTCTGGTAATCGAGAAAAACGTGTTGCTGCGTGTACTCCATGCAGAGCATGAGTTATCCGATCATTTCATCAGGTATATGCTCGCGCATAACATCCAGGTGGAAGAGGATCTGATCGATCAGCTCTTCAACTCCAGTGAAAAGCGCCTGGCACGTACACTTCTGCTACTCGCACGATATGGAAAACAAGATCAGCCGGTCCGCATACTTCCGAAGGTTTCCCAAGAGACTCTGGCGAGCATGATAGGAACAACGCGATCGCGCGTGAATTTCTTCATGAACAAATTCAGGAAGCTCGGCTTCATCGAGTACAACGGCAAAATCAAAGTCAATAAATCATTATTGACGGTAGTTTTGCACGAGTAAAGCCGCTCGATGCGTGGTCACTGGGACGGACCCCGGAATTCGGCAGAAGAGCTGGCAGTCAAAGTACATCCAGTACGAATGGTAGTCATGCGGTGAATTTTCCGCACTTCATGGATTCACAGGGAATCGAATGTCGCTGCCGAAAATAGAGCCGCTCATAGAATCCGTAGCATTGATCGAAGTTCAGTCTCTCGCATTGCAAGAAAAGCCCATCATCCTGACGCCGGCACCGCAGCACACGGCGCTTCCTAATCAAATCGCTGTCGTAGGGAATTATCTTCCGAGACGCTGCGGAATCGCGACGTTCACAACCGACTTGTGCGATGCCTTGCACGCGGAATACGGGACCACGGAGCTGCTGGCGCTGCCGGTTAATGATTCGGAAGAGGGTTACGACTATCCCGCCAGAGTGCGATTCGAGCTCTACGAGGACAACCTCGCCTCCTATCGGCAAGCTGCGGACTTCCTCAATTTCAGCAATATCGATCTGGTCTGCCTCCAACACGAATACGGAATCTTTGGTGGACGCGCCGGCGGGCATATCCTGGAGCTCCTGCGTCGCCTGCGGATGCCTTTCGTAACAACCCTGCACACCGTGCTTCGAGAGCCGACCCCTGAGCAACGGGCGGTCATGGAGGAAATCGCTACTCTTTCCGACCGCCTGATCGTCATGAGCCAGCAGTCCGTCGAAATCCTCCAGGAAGTTTTCCACGTCTCGGCCGAAAAAATTGACTTGATTCCGCACGGCATACCCGATTTGCCTTTCACGGATCCCAGTTTCTACAAAGATGCGTTCGGCACGGAAGGAAAAGAGGTCTTGCTCACGTTTGGCCTGCTCTCGCCCAATAAGGGCATTGAAAACGTCATCAAGGCCCTTCCCAAAATCCTCGCGCGGCACAACAATGTTGTTTACATGGTCGCAGGTGTGACTCACCCGCACATCTTGCGTCGTGAGGGCGACAAATACCGCCATTACTTGCAGAACTTGGCAAAAGAGATCGGCGTCGAACCCAACGTGATCTTCCGCAACCGTTTCGTGAGTCCTCAAGAAATGGTTGAACTCATCGGCGCGGCGGACATTTACATCACGCCGTACAAACATAAGGCGCAAGTCGTTTCCGGCACGCTCGCCTATGCCTTGAGCGCCGGCAAAGCCATCATTTCGACGCCATACCTACACGCCATTGAACTCCTAGACCAGGAACGCGGCACGCTTGTTCCTTTTGATGATCCGGCGGCCATCGCCACAAGAACAGTTGAACTTCTGGACAACGGCACTGCACGGCACGCCATGCGGAAGCGCGCTTACCTTTACGCCAGGGACATGGTCTGGAATCGCGTGGCCCAGAAGTATATGAAAAGCTTTGAACGCATCTACAACGAACGATTGCGAAATCCTCGCGCGACCTTCTCCGCGCAAAACACCGAGAAAGCTCTCGACCGCCTTCCCTCCATCAAACTCGATCACCTTCTTCGCATGACCGACCCGACGGGATTGATCGAGCACGCGGTTTTCGTCGTTCCGAATTATCCTGAAGGCTACTCGACGGACGACAACGCCCGCGCCCTGATCGTCGCGATTCTTCTTGACGCCTTCGGAGCGGGCGCGCCAAAAGGCTCCGCGCTTTTGGCCTCCCGCTATTTAGCCTTCCTCTGGCTTGCTTTTGACCCCGCCACGAAACGGTTCAGAAACTGTTTGAGTTACGAACGCCACTGGCAGGAGCCGGAGGGCTCGGAAGACAGCCACGGGCGGGCTCTTTGGGGATTGGGGACGGTTCTCGGCAGATCCAAAGATGTGGGATTGCGTGGAGCCGCGGGCCGCATGTTTGAACTTGCCGTTCCGCCCGCTATCGAATTCAAGAGCCCCCGCGCCTGCGCTTTTGCCTTGCTTGGCCTCCAGGAGTATCTCGACTCCTTCCCCGGAGATCGCGCCGCTCTCAGTGCGTCCGATGCTTTGGCGAATCGATTGTTGAATTCCTATCGCGCCAACCGCTCCGATGACTGGAAGTGGTTTGAGAATGGGCTCGCCTATTCGAACGCCCGTTTGCCACAGGCTCTGGTGCGAGCTGGTGTGCGCGCCGGTAACGAAGAAATGGTTGCCGCGGGTCTCGAAGCATTGGATTGGCTGGTCGGCTTGCAGCGATGCGAAGTAAAGGGCCATTTCGTACCTATCGGCTCGCAAGGCTTCTATTCCAAGACTACGGAGAAGGCCCGCTTCGACCAGCAACCCGTAGAGGCCTGCGCGGTCGTCTCCGCATGCTTGCAGGCTTATCGCGCAACGGGAAAGGGCCGCTGGCGCAAGGAAGCTTGGTCCGCGTTCAATTGGTTTCTGGGTGACAACGATCTTCAGATCGCTCTATACGACCCCACAACCGGCGGTTGTCGAGACGGTTTGCATCCCGACCGCGCCAATGAAAATCAGGGAGCGGAATCCACCTTGTCCTTTCTGATGGCGCTCCTGGAAATGCGCAATTTGGAAGAAACCAACGGTACGGAGAACAAGTTCTAACAAGCAGGGCGGTACTCTTTAAGCCTAAGCAGAATTTCGAGGGATCGAATCCATGAGCGTCGTGATATCCACCGTTAAAGGAACGATGAAACAATACGAGACGCTCTTTTCCCGGCACGCTGGCAATCCCATCTTGACGGGCAAGGATTGGCCATATTCCATCAACAGCGTTTTCAACGCCGGCGCAACCCTGCTGGCGGATGGCTCAACTTTGCTGCTTTGCCGTGTGGAGGACCGCCGAGGACTCTCACATCTTTGCGCTGCCCGTTCGGTAAACGGCGTCGATGATTGGCAAATCGATCGTGAACCTACACTTCTGCCCAATCCAGAGCAATGCCCCGAGGAAGTGTGGGGTATTGAAGATCCACGCATTACCTACGTGCCAGAACTCAAGAAATTTGCCGTGGCTTACACGTCCTACTCTCGAGGTGGTCCCGGAGTGTCCCTTGCTCTCACGGAGGATTTCCGCAGCTTCGAAAGATTTGGTGTGGTCATGGTGCCGGACGACAAGGATGCAGCGCTTCTGCCTCGCAGGATCAACGGCTTCTGGGCCTTGATCCATCGGCCCATGACGCCTCTCGGAGCTCACGTCTGGATCTCTTACTCTCCCGATCTGCGGCACTGGGGAAATCACAAGCTCATGCTGGAAGCTCGCCGGGGCGCCTGGTGGGATGCAAACAAGATTGGCATGTCGCCTCCTCCCATCGAAACGTCCAGAGGTTGGCTCATGATCTATCACGGCGTCCGCAGGACTCCTTCGAGTTCTATCTACCGCCTGGGTCTGGCTCTCTTCGATCTTCAACAGCCGGATAAATGTCTGGTCCGAGGGGATTCCTGGATGTTTGCACCGGAGGCGGAGTACGAGCGTCATGGCGATGTCCAAGACGTTGTCTTTCCCTGCGGATACACAGTGGCCAGCGATGGCGACACGATCAATCTCTATTACGGCGCCGCCGATTCCAGTATTGCTCTGGCACGCGGCAGCATCCGCTCCCTCCTGAGCTGGGTGGATGCCAACGGCCACTCGGAACACAGTAGCGACCGGCGTCACAAGTAATCCCTTCGCAGAATTGCAGCAGCATTCTCGTTCGAACCATACGCCTTCGGTCTTCAACCAGACTGGCGAGTTGATCCCTGTTGGACCGAAAAAAAGAGGCCACGCGGCAGAGGTCGCTTCGGTTACTGCGATCCTTGCAGGTGGCCCTGGTCGAAGGCGCAGCGGAGGCTCCGCTGCACCGCTCTTCTGAAGATCGCCAGCTTGCCGGGCTGGGAAGAATCTCGGCCAGCTAACGTGCAGCGACTACTGATTCGAAGCGCGTTCTGATTCGTTGTTTGGTGCACTCTTCTGAAGCACGTTGACGAGATGACGGCCGGTGACAGGCACGCCTGTGTGTTCGCCTCTCACGATCTGTTTTGCCTTGATGGCGTGGCCATAGACCTGCTCGCTAGCCTCATCATCGGGACGAAGCGTGGAGCCTTCGAGGGAAATACCGGCAAAAACTCCCCGGGAACGCGAGTAGCTGAGAATCTCAGCACGCATCCAGGCGTCGGTATCTGCGGAAGCATCACGCCCCTTGGGGCCTCCAGCAACGGACGCATCGGCACCCAGCTTGACCTTGCTACTTAAGATTGACTCCATGCCGCGGTCGTTCATAACCAACAGGATCAAGTCGGTCGCTTCTCCACCGATTTGGAAGCCGACACTGCCGCCTTCCAACGCATACATGGCTGGGGCTCCCCAGGGTCCACGGAATTTTTCGCCCGTCCGGCAAACCATAGCTCCCCGTCCGTAGCTTGCCCCCAAACCTAATGCGAGTTTACGAACGGATGGAATCACGATGACGCACTCCGCCTTTTCCAAAAGCTCATGGGGAATGTTTTCTGGAATATTGAGCACTTCCTGCATCACAACCCCACAATTTTCGAGGCGCTTTTGCTCCTTGTTCTTGGCGTACACTGCCCCCGCTACCAGCGAGAGACATGCTGCCGTTACCATAAATTTCTTCATTGCTGACCTCCACGGTCAAAACTTCTTTTCTATCGTTTTTGCTTCTTAACAAATTCTTGGCTGAAGGACTTTCAACACGTTTGCGTCACGAGAGGGCTATGCGTTACCCGACTCTCAGGCGGGACACTTCCGTAGTTTCGAACTAAGAGCTCTTTTTGCCGCCGACAACGATCAAGGCAATTCCCCCGACGAGCGCCAGCCCGCCGAGTACCGGCGGGATTGAAATGTGTTCTTGATCTTCCCTGGTGGCATGGATCGGCCCGATGTCCAGAACCTTTTCTTGACGCGTGTAGGTGAATCCCTGATACGCCAGGGCCAGCCCGCCAAGAACAATCAAGAGAATTCCAGCCCAGATGATTGGTTTCATATCGATCGCCCGGCGGCTAAGCCGAGCGTCTCCGTCCTTGAATCAAATTAATCACGAAAATGGCCAGAGCCACGATCAGGAGGATATGGATGAATCCCCCCAGTGTGTAGGAAGTGACCACGCCGAGGAGCCAGAGGACAAACAACACCACTAGAATCGTCCAAAGCATCTTTGCTCCAATCTCACAAGGCACCTATATCTACAGCGCTTGTGCCGCATCTGGAACTCGCTTTGGCCTTTTCCCAGATGACCCATACTAGACGGCCTGAAACGATATGTCTGTCCACTTGAGCACACTTTCCGAATGTCTAATCGTCGGGTTCTACCTGGAAATGACAACATCACAACGCTTGATTTGCTTCCACCAGGACCTTATTGCTCCGCGAGCTGTCCCCGCGGCATCCGATCGACTTCCCGGGCACGAACGATGAAGCGCTTGGGCGCGGGGCCAACATAGTAAAACGGGAAGCACGTAACGAACGTCAGATCGTGTCCGCTCGAAGCCTCTAGTACTTGAATGTCAGTGGGAGCGACGATTTCAATGGACTCCACCACGTACAAGAAACTATGCGCTGGAGTCTTGAATCGAATTTCGTCGCCCACCTGAATGTCGCGCAGCGGACGAAAATACGTGTCTCGGTGACCAGCCAATGCGACATTGCCCCCTTCGCCGGGCAGCGCCGATTTCACTACATGACCCACAGCATGCCGCAAACTCGCAGGGGAGTCGCCCTGGACAACCATGACGCTCAATCCCAGCCTCGGCACTTGGATCTCTCCGATTACTTCGCCTTCCGCCAGGAGATGCGGTTCCGAAATGCGCCCGGCTTGTTCGAATTTCTTCAGTTCCAAGGCTTGATAACGTTGTGAACCCGCAAAGACAAAACCTGCGTATCCGATCGCGAGAATGCCAAAGGCGAGAAAAAAGTAGCAGGCACCTAGCAGAATGTGCGTCCGCGTTGACGACGCTGCCTTCGCCGGTAGCGAAAGCGCACTCATCTCGCCCCCGGTCCCAACTGCACCGTCGGCGTCTTCTCCGCCGCCACCGAGTAACCCGGCCGGCTTCGCACGCGCAGGCTGCTATGGCCCTGCGCCGTTACCTTTACTTCAATCTTTCGAAAAGCATCCACCCGCTGCATGTTCTGCGGCGTATATCCCAGCGTATATTGCTCGCGAAGGTCGCGGGCGATTTCCGTGGACACTTTTGCGACGGATTCGCCTTCTGGCGGGAAGTATGCGATTCCTCCGGTATCTTTGCAGAGCCGCCGCAGCAGCCCCGGGTTCTCTTCCTTGTCATCGGCTCCAACTAGGCCGATGGCATAGATTAAAGTTTGCGACTGGCGCGCCTCCGCCAGCACCTGCGAATACTTCAGGTGGCTCGCATTGTCTCCGCCGTCGCTGATGATAATCAGCGCCTTCTTCCCCAAATGTCCGTATTGCAGGTGATGCAGCCCCTCGCTCACAGCATCGTAGAGCGCAGTCCGTCCGCGTGCCGTTACTGCCGTGAGGGCTTCCTCGAGTTCCTTCGGATCGTTCGTAAACGCCTTCCCTTTCATCAGTTCAATCAAAACGTCATCGTTGAAATCCACGACGAACATTTCATCTCGTAAATTGCTCGAATGCGCGAACGAGTGCACCGCGGCGACGACGCCCACGAGCTTCGGACCCATGCTCCGGCTGTGATCCACCACCAACCCCACGGTTACAGGTGTATCTCCCTCTTCGAATACCGTCAGTTCTTGGAGCTGTTTGTCCTCATAAACGCGGAAGTCTTGCCGCCCGAGTCCCGGCACGAATGCTCCACGCCCGTCTGTCACTTTCACTGGCAGCAACACCAGGTTCGCGGACACCGCAATTTTCGCCTGTGCTTCCCCGCCAGGCGGCAAACGATCTGTCGCCAGCGACGGAGAGAACCATAGAACGCTTGCGAAAGACAAAAAAAGAGCAAGGGACAAGTGTCCTTTGCTCAGTTTTTTGCTGCGATTACTTGGAGTGAGAATCACGAAGAGGCTTTCTCGCGGCGCGGGACGTGACCCGAGGGTCACGTCTGCGGCGCGCGGCGGAGAGTGCCATTTGTCTACGAAGCAAGTTTGAGGACAAGCTTCAGGCCGAGCGCGAGGCTGATGGACAATCCGCCAAGCAATGCGATCAGCGGCATCGAGCTTCCGGTTTGCGGCAGCTCTTCCGTTTCCTTCACCGCAACGACTGGCGCAGGAGCTACGACTGCCGCGGTCGGCGCGGCTGCTGGGGGAGTGGTCTGAATGACCGTAGTCACTTCCACTTCTTTTTCGTCCGGCGTAACCGCGACGATCGGAGCCGTCCTCATCGCATTGTCGTCAATCGTCTCGGCAGAAACGGCCGGAACGATTTCTTTCGTCGTTTGTGCCAGCTGAATCGCGCGAGCCTTTGGATAGACGAATTCCTGTCCGAAGTTGTTACCAGGATAGAACCACGCACGCAGAGCTTCCGGAGCATCGCCCGGGCGCTCACTGAACTTCATGACCGTATCGCCGGTTGGTTGCAAACGGTAGTTATTAATGGCCAAGATGGTAGCGATGATCTGGGTGCCGTCCGCGTTGAAGATCTGCACGATGTGGCGGTCGGAAGGTGAATCCAGCAACTTAAATGTGTACGTTCCGGCGGGAAGTATTTTCCCGGGAACTTCCACGGCCTGGCTGAAAGTTACGACGGTCTTCTTATTCCATTCATCAGCTCGCGCGCTGGGCAGCACTGTGGCCCCTAACAGCGTGACGGCTAACAAAGACAATACTGCTTTTACCTTTATCATTCGAATTTCCTCCTGAAACTTGTGAGACTTTCCCGGTGCCTGGTTGCGTAGGACAGGGCTGAGATGATCCGACGAGAGGTTATGGGGCCCGCGCGAAAGTCTTTTTGTTTTTTTCCTACGGGAGCATCTTAGAGCCTACTAACAAAAGAATCTGTCCTCTTAAGCACACCTTTGCACTTTGTTTTGCGTGCGCTGGCGGGGCTTTTTGCTTGTGATGCGTCCAGCCGGCAGTGTATCAAACGGCAATCATTGAGCAGCGTCACTTTGCCGGGCTGGCAGCGAGAACCGGCGTTGGCGTGACCAGTTTCAATTCGTCCAGAAATGCCAACACGCTTTGCCAGCGGACATTGTCCTTTTTCGTTTCGAGCGGAAGTGAGAGATCGGAATAAAAGCTCAAAATATTGTCGCGCAGGTCCGCTGATGTCAGATCAAATTTTCGCCCTGCGAGCTGTCCTAGCAATTTTGCATAGGTTTCGTCTGTCAGCGAGTATTCCGCTGCCTTGGTTTCTTTGCCAGTGTCAAAATCACAGTTGACAAGTTGTAGTGAACCTGCGCGAACTTGCTGCAAATAAATGCGGTATTGGTCGACGGTCGTATTGATGCTCTTGAAATACATTTCCTCGGTCTGAGACGTGGGGTTGTTGAACGCCAGCGCCTTGAACGGTCCAATTTTCGGCATGTATCGCAACAGCACCGACCACACGCGAGTGCCGAAATCGGGTTTCGTGTAGTCCTTTCCCCACTGTTTTTCATAATCGGAGCGCGACAGACGGTAAAGGAACTTCTTTTTTGCAAAACTGGGGTTCTCCTTCATCATGTCTTTCTTATGCGTCCGCAGTGCGATCTGCGTCATTTGCGGGATCATCCGGCTGACCGCAAAGCGATAGGAACCCACGGCGAGATCCTCATGGCTCAGCACATCTTTCAACTCCACTCCGTAAACGATTGGGAAAGTCCGTTCGAGCAGCGGCTTGGACACCTGGAATCCGATGAAATCGTGATACTGCTCCGATGCATAACGATTCTTCGCCACTTGCACCATGTCGAATCCGAACTCCGTCTTCAGATGCGCGGTATGGTCCTCGGCATACCTGACTGAGTTACCGAACTTGGCCCGCAGCTTGGGATATTGAATCGAAACAGCCTGGTTGACAGCCGGGTGTCCCGCGATATCCGAAGCATAGTGCGCGAGCGCTCCCAAAGCGAATGCGTATTCATTCGCATCCTGACTCTGGGCCAGCAACTCTCGAACAAAGTCTCCGCTCCGAACGTAGTGCACCAGATTGCTGAATTCCACACTGCCAAAAGGGTAGTAGCCGAGGTCCTGGATGACAGCGCCACCGTAGGCGTAAGCATGTGCCTCCTTGAGTTGCTCTTCCGTGAGCGTGGGAAATCGCTGAAGAAGTAGTGGGCGGAGTTCATCGGTCCACAATAGGTCCACTATTTGCTCATGAGTGAGCACGGAGTACGCCAGCGATACGCTGCTGCACAGCAGCATGACCAGAATGACCGCCGCGACGCGGATGTGCCATCGGCTCCAGCCCTGGGAAACAGCACTTTGCAGACGTCGCACCCTAATTTGGTTTTCTAAGTTCATAAACAAGTCTCTTCGCTTCCTTCATTCTGTCTTTGTAGAAGGTTGGACTGATCAGGACTTTTCTCTGTCCCACGCGCACATGTTCCTTGATGCCCTTCTTCGATAAGAAGAGAGATAGAGCGGTGTACGTCTTGATCTCTTTCTCGAGAAATCTGACGGCACGCCGTTTGGATTCATCCATCGCTGCCTCCCAACCCGTCGGTCGCGGCCGGCATCAAAAAATTAAAACCAGACGGCGAGTCACAAGAGATATCTTCGTGCTCGCTCGAGCGCGACCCACGCAAATTCTAGATTTGCCCGAGAAGCACAAGAATAACTACGACTACGAGAACAAGGCCTACTCCGCCCGAAGGGACATAGCCCCACTGACGGCTATGCGGCCACCGCGGCATAGCCCCCAAGAGCGCCAGGATCAAAATCACGATTAAGACAGTTCCAAGCATTGTCTTTCTCCTTTGTAAATTCGGCCATCGATGCCCAGGCAGCCTGACCTAAAACCACTTTACGTCTCAGTCAAATCTATGACTGGACGGCTTCACTTTTGATTACTACGCTCTATAGGCATCTAGTTCAGGTAAAAGCTGATGGCAATGCGATCGCCGGGATATCTGCGGTTGTACAGATAATATCCATCGCCGTAGTAGTCCACGTAAACGTCATCGTTGTCATACCAATCGCTTGACCAGTATTCTGGCCAAGGGTCAACCAGACCAAACCAATACCCGCCGTATTGAAAGCGGCGATGCCCACCGACATACCTCACCGGGAGACTGTAGATGCGGAAGCCGTGATCCTGCCCGTAGTAGCCACGGAAACGGTAATCTGGAACACGGTAGCCATGATAACCGCCGCGCTGTTGCCAGGTGCGATGCTCTGATTCCCAGCTATGTGCACGATCACCCTGCCAGGCGACCTGCTGCTGGCGTACGTGTTCAGGGCTCCGCTGTTGTGCAGACCTGTCGTCGTTATGCTGACGCTCTTGCCGTTGCTGATTCTGCTGTCCTCTAGCTTGCTGTTGCTGCTGTTTCGCAGAGTTGTCCCGCTGCTGACGCTCTTGTCGTTGCTGATCCTGCTGCCCCCTGGCTTGCTGTTGCTGCTGTTTCGCAGAGTTGTCCCGCTGTTGACGCTCTTGCCGTTGCTGATCCTGTTGTCCTTTGGCTTGCTGTTGCTGCTGTTTCGCAGAGTTGTCCCGCTGCTGACGCTCTTGTCGCTGCTGATCCTGCTGCCCCCTGGCTTGCTGTTGCTGCTGGGGCTGCTGGTGTTGCTGCTTATCGGCTTGCGGCTGAGCTTGTCTTTCAGGCTTGGCCTGCGGTTGTTGTTTCTCCTGCTTCTTCGGCTTATCCTGTTGCTCCTGCTGCGCATTAGCCGGAGCAGCCATCCCCAGCACCAGAAAGAGTGCGGTCGTACTAATTATTCCAATCGGCTTCATGATGTTGCCTCCATTGCACCTACTCATGCGCCCGTCATTTATCCTTTAAGGCAGGCCTGCATTTACTTCGATTTATCGCGTCTTGAATCTGGTCCGTTTGTTCGTCACCCAACGCGGATCCGCGAGAGGGAGTGGAACAATCCAAATACGTTGAGGAGCCACAACACCACGCCAATGACGACGACTCCGTTCAAGATCGACTTGATACTGCCTGCCATGGGGATAAAACTATTCACCAGCCACAGGAGGACGCCAACAACGATTAGAGTTAGGAGTATCTGAAGGAGAGGCATACTTTTTTACCTTTCTGTCTTTGCTGCGAGACACTTCTTCACTGTCCCTACGAATTGCTTCGTGCTCTGCCTGGTGCCGAGAACAGGTTGAAACGAAGGGCTGGACTATCGATCCAGACAGGCCGTGCGATGAACATGTTGTTTGATCTCCTCAGCGCTTGTGCGGACTGTGGGGAACAAGCTCCGGGGATGGACTGGCCAACACAACAGTCCTTATTTCTGCAAGATAATTCTCCACTCATTTTCCGGCTGGTCTCTCCGCAAGACTCTTGCTACGCGGCGCGACGCAGAATCTGTTGAGGTGCCTTCTCCGCAATCTTGTATCGCTGCATACGCAGCCCCAGTTGCATCGAAATATGCCCTCGCCACTCACGCGGAGAATTCATACTAGCCTCATCATGCCGAGCTAGGCGATTGTAATACTCTGCGGTGCCGGATACGTCCTCGGGTCCAAGCCTTGGCAATCGAGGAAGAAATAAATTCCATAAGAACCGACAAACAAAATTCATCTGCCCCTGCGCTTCCGATACATGGGCTCGGATGGATATGGCGGATCTAACCGCGTAACCTTGCGAACTAAATCCTAGACTCCTTCGAGACGCATGTCTGTTCTCTTGTATACAGTTTTGCAGTTTATTTGAGCAATGATTGGCCGTTATAAGACCGGCGAACGGACCGCCAGAATTCATACTTTCATTCTGATCGATGTCACGACGGGGCTTCCCCTATACACACGAATGTCCGGCCTGCTCAGTGGAGCGAATCGAACTTTCTTAGTCTTATCGCAAATCAGGACGGCGGAGTATTGCGCGAGGGACTAGATGCTGGCCCGATAATGACCCTGGACAACGGAATCTGTACTGTCAATATTGTCCCCTTCCTTCCTGAGCCTCCGAGTGTAAACGTACCCCCAAGCGCAAGGGCGCGCTCGCGCATGCCGGTAATGCCAAGCGAATCATGGCCATAGATCAGCTTCCTCGTGATGCCCTTCCCGTTGTCCATCACCGTTAAAATCAGTCCGTTTTTCTTCTTCATCAGAGTAATGAGGGCCCGCGAAGCATGAGCGTGCCGGGCAACATTCGTAAGAGCTGCCTGGACGATCCTGAAAATAGCGACCGCCGCCGAACGGTCAAACTTGGCTTTTGCAGTATTCGTCTTAAACCTGCACTGCATTCCAGTGTGTCCCTCGAATACCCTCGCCTCCGATTTCAGGGTCTTAACCAGGCCCAATTCATCCAAAACGCCAGGTCGCAATTCACTCGCGATGTTCTTCACTGACCGGATCAAGCTCGTCGTGATGGCTGACAGCGATTTGACTTTCTCCTCCAACGGCCGTTGCCCTGGAGTCAACTTGCGGGATATCCACGACAATCCTAAGTGCAAGCTAGTGAGCGCCTGGCCAAACTCATCGTGAAGTTCACGGGCGATTAATGCCCTTTCATTCTCGCGCGCCGACAGCAAGTGTGCCGCGAGGGCGCGCAATTGATTCCTCGACTTTTTGAGGTTCTCTTCCGCCTGCTTCAAACGAACAACCATGATGTGACGCTCACCGACAATCGCGTCCACCTGCTGCGTCCTCAGGGCGTGAAAGAGATCCTCTGCCTCTTTCATTCTGGTCTCGAGTTCGTGGTATGGCGGCTTCTGGCTGCTCATCGCTCGTCACCGGTCAGTCTGAGCGCGGCAAGCACTTGCTTGGCATCATTGAGATTGCCCAACACTATGACCTTCGGAAGTGGCTTGATCAGGATCAGCGTGGGGGTCACTACCACATTATTTTTGTGCGCGGCAGCGGCGTCTTTCAGCACGTCCACGACGTCGATTTTGTGGTGTCCCTTGATGTGCTCCTCGCAGATCCTCTCCAAATTCCGCCTGGCTTGTGAGGAATTTGATTCGTTACCGGCCACGAACAGCCGGAAGACATAGGTCTCATGTCCGGGCTTTGCGTATCTCCGCCTCTCGCGCTTGCGAGCTTTCATCATCGGGCTCCATTTCTTCCGTACCCCTATCGGATACGCCGATATGCGCAGCACATAACTACGCTAGGCCTTCACCGGATCCATACCTCGATCGGTGATGCGGAATTCATGGAACTGTTCAGAATGCTTCGACCCTCTTGACTTCATGACGATCAACTGGCGCACTACGGAGCCACCAATTGGAAGATTGCGTAGAAGGATGATGGTATCGATGATGGAGGAAACGCCAATTCCGCTAATCTCTTCGACGATATCCAAACCTGCAGTCTGGTTGATATAAATACAGGTGATGCCGCGCTCTTTACAGACGTTCAGAATCCGCATCAGATAATCAAAGGCAGCCTGGTCCGAGCCCATGCGTTTGCACGCCGAGATCGCATCCACGACCACGTGCCGGGGTTGAAACTCATCCAAATCTTTCAGAGCATGGAACAAGTGCTCCTCCACACCCATCGCTTCCGGCAAGTAGGACTGGACCACCAACGTCCCCTTCTTAATCAGCGGCTGCAGGGTAATACCTGGGCTAAGCATGTTGCTTACCATTGATTCTGCCGACTCTTCAAAATTGAGATAAAGCACTCGCTCGCCGCGCAGGCAAGCGGCCCGCGTGAAAACGCAAGCCAGTGTGGTCTTTCCCGCGCCGGCGGTCCCCGCGATCAGGATACTGGTCCCACTCTTGTAGCCGCCGGCGAGCACTTCATCCAGCCAAGCCTGGCCGCTAGACATTTTGGGACCGGGGGCGCGGTGTTGTAAAACGTTGCTGGTGATAGGTATGATGTTGATGCCGTTCTCATCGATGAGGAAGGGATATTCATTGCGGCCATATCCCGAACCACGATACTTGATCACTCGCAAGCGGCGCGTGGTGATCTGAGCAGTAACGCGCTGGTCCACGTGAATCACACAATCCGCCATGAAGTCCATAAATGCATACCGGGAAGGAGCCTCCTCCTGCGGGACAGTCTTGACCGTCAATATCGCGGTCAATCCCCGGTCCAGCAGCCATTCGTGCAGCGCATATAATTCGCGACGCTCGCGCAGGGGGCTATCGTACAAATGCAAGAGCGCGTCCGCCGCATCAACTAAGATCAACTTGGCGCGCATGGCCTTGATCCGCTGATCAAGGATAGCGAGCAGACCCTTGATGGAGAACTCGCCGGAGATTACTGCTTCAGGATCCAAACGCGCATCCATCAGGTAGAGCTTGTTTTTCTTCTCTAGCCGAGCCAGGTCCCATCCCCGACTCGAAGCGTTTTGACGTATGGCCGCGGCGCGTTCCTCGAACATAACCAGAATGCCCGGCTGTCCGGCATCGGCGCCGTGTAGCAGGCATTGCAAGCCGATAATGCTCTTGCCGCTCCCCGGACCACCGCTGAGAAGGGTCACGCGTCCGGCGGGCAGGCCGCCGCCTAACACCAAATCTAACCCGGCAATGCCTGTCGACACCTTCGGAAGCTCTTTCCTTCTTTTCTGCGGTCCTCCCGCGTCTCTCCCTTGGGCCCTGCGTTTTGATTTTGCCACCGCGGTCCATCCTTTATTCCAGATTAATTTTGTGACTGTCTGTGTAAGCACCAGCGGTACGCTACTGGCATGCCTCTTTCCCGTAATCCTATCCTAGGCAAAAAGAAAAACTCAATTTGTATTAGTGCTTGACCATGTTCGAGCGGGGTTAGCACAACGTCCTGGACACAGCATCCTGGAGCAAGAAAAGGCGCGCTCTCTTAGCCCAGCTTACGTTACGGTGCGCTCCTGGACTTGGTCCCAATTCCCGAAAACAAGGAATGGCAATTCATCTCAACCGAAAAGTCGCGGTCTTTCTCGCCAGGCTCCATGATATTCTTAGGTTCCGAGGCTATCTTTTGATGGAGCCGGCTCCAAACGCACAGCCCGTTGTGACAGCCCACTGTTCGATATTGCTCGTCTCTGAATGAAATAGAGCTCATGCTTCTTGGGGGCGTGATGGTGACCGTCGCACTGGCTGATGACCATGTTGTCGTGAGGCAAGGGCTGCGCCTCTTGCTGGAATCGGATCCGGAATTTGTCGTTGTGGGTGAAGCGGCTGACGGAATCGAGGCCCTCGAGCTGGTCAAGCGCCGCAAGCCCAAAGTGCTAGTCGTCGATCTGATGATGCCTGGCCTGGACGGTCTCGAAACCACACGCAGGCTTTCGCGCCTGAAATTGGATACTCGCGTGATTATCCTTACTATGTACGGGGACGAGGCGTATTTATTGGATGCGCTCGGAAGCGGTGCGGCTGGTTACGTCGTCAAAGAGTCCGCTGGAGCTGACCTCTTCCAAGCCATACGCGATGTGGTTGCCGGCCGGCGTTACCTGAGTCCACTGCTTTCCGAGGCTTACACTCGCAGATATTTGCAAAAATTTCAGACTGCTTTGCTGAAACTCTCTCCCACACTGACCACCCGCGAGCGAAAGGTGTTGAAACTAGTCTTGGAGGGAGCAAACAGTTCCGATATTGGCGCACGGCTGAAGATTAGTCTCCGCACGGTCGAATCCGATCTAGCTAATTTGGTGGGGACCTTGGGCCCGACTCCCGAACATGATCTTACCCATCAGGCAATTAAGCGCAGGGTTACCAATAAAGGGCCACGCAAACCTCAGGGAAAAGCAAACTAACTGGGGATATCGCAATGAAACGGGCATGTTCAGAACTGTTGAAAGTAGGCGCCCTCACAGCGCCCCCCGTTTCGTTTTTTCTGCAACAAGGATATTTAAAGTTAGAAATATTTGCGGCCAATTCCCTGCTCGAAGTCTTCACCTGGAGAATTCCGGCCGGCCTTGTGCCGGCACCTCTCACACTGGGGTCTCTGCCGAACGAGCTATACTTTATGGTACTCTATCGATGCAGGTAGCATTGGCAGACCATGCTTGAAGGTATCTAGTACAAGAACGCTGGACCCGCCTGAGGCGAAAAATGGTGAACGAAGAGTGGATTAAAACACTTGCAGACGGCAGAAGGGTGAAATTCACCAACCAGGAACTGCTGGAGACCCGGGCGTTTATCACCGCGCAGGTTGAACGCAACAAGGTCGTTTATTCGATCGTATTGAGCAGAATAAGAAATCCGCTTAGCCATGAGGAGGTTGAAGGCTATTTCGAGGGCGAGCTTTCGAAAAAGTAGTGAAACTCGACTAGGGTATTTACCTTACGCAAAAAGCCTTGTATCGAGTTGCATGATTCTGCTAGGTTTCATTTTAGAGAGTGGCGATATGGAAGGAGCTATGAGTCCCAGCAACAAAAAACCAAATGGTATTTCCAGGAAAAAAGCTGCATTTAACGCTCAGGAATTTCTCGATTCGGCCGGGGTGGCGAGAAATGTGAAAGACTTTAAAAGAGGGGAGGTCGTCTACTCTCAAGGAGATGCCGCTAAGAGCGTACTGTACTTGCAAGAAGGCGGCGTGAAGCTCTCCGTCGTTAATGAAATCGGTAAAGAGGCGGTCGTCGGCATTCTAGGACCGGGCGACTTCTTTGGTGAAGGTTGTCTGGCAGGTCAGCCCGTTCGCATGGGGATTGCTACCACGATTACGCGCAGCACCGTGCTCGTCATTGAGAAAAGTGAAATGTTCAAGGTGCTTCACGAGCAGCACGAGCTCTCCGACCGGTTCATCACTTTCATGCTGGCACGGAACATTCGAATCGAGGAGGACTTGGTCGATCAGTTATTCAATTCGAGCGAGAAGCGGCTCGCCCGCACTCTTCTATTGCTTGCCCGTTACGGAAAAGAGGACAAGCCCCACGGCATAATCCCTAATCTATCGCAAGAAACGCTGGCGGAGATGGTCGGCACAACACGCTCACGCGTCAATTTTTTTATGAACAAATTCAGGAAGCTTGGTTTTATCAGGTACAACGGCGGTCTTCAGATCAACACCTCTCTCTTGAGCGTCGTGCTGCACGAATGACTCAAGCCGCCATGTCCGCAGTTGTGTTGCTTGCTGAAACTCGCGCTTGCTGATTTCCTGCTGAGATGAGAATTAGCGTGCCTGAAGACTACTTCCCGGAAGCTGGCCGTTTCAACGTGCGCTTTCGCACCCCCTAATTTCTGCGCCCACCCCCATTGTCTTGATGGCTTGCCTCATTGTGACGTTTGATCGCAATCGCGGCCAGGCACTTTGCCCGCTCAATCAATTGAACTTCCTCGGCTGTGGGGTCTCGTGGAACGCTGCAGTACATCTCCAGAAATCCAAGCAGTTCGTCACTCTCCACGGCGACGTCTTCAGAGCAAAAAGTATGCAAACCAAAACGCGCGGCGTTCATGGCAATGGCGGCAAGGTCGCTGGGGTCGTCACCCGGTAGCGTAATGAGCGAAACCACATTGCCGATCTGAAAATCGAGGGCGCTACAGATTTCATTCAGTACTTTCGGGAGGGACGCATGAGAGGAAATCGATTGAAGGAGTTGTTCTTCTGTCCTCAACAAATACTGAATCTTGTCGTCAAGACCACCAAGTGCGTTGCGTTTTTGTGACCTGGCGCCTGCGCCGAAATCATATTCATTCATCCGAGCCTCTCCTTTTCTTCAGGCCATGTTCAGATCAAACCGAGCTCAGTCATCTCCCTGCCGCGCTGTGGGAGCGGTCTTTTCGCGCCGCGCTCCCCCGGCCGATGAATGCGGACTTCCTTTGGGCCTGACACATCTTCCAGGCTACCGTCCGTCGTGATCGTGGTCCGGATGACGGTGACGCCAGTTCCAATACGACGTTTGTTCTTTCACCTTCAATTCCACAAAGGGGTGATACTCACTGTGCCTTTCGCCGAGGTATATACGGAAGGAACGGTCTTCGTTGTCATCCCAATTGTGGTAATCCTTGTGTTGACGGTCATAGAACCGGTTGCGGTCATTGTCGTCACGACGGTGTTCTTCCTGACGCCCGTTGTCCTGCGGTTTGCCTGCTGCGTTCATCGCAGATGGCGCAGCCAAGGCAGCGCTAAGAACAAAAAAGCTGAACAAATTTTGATAACCACGTTGCATGTCGCCTTCTTCATGGCTCAAGACTTCTTGCTCGGAATCCTTGGCCTGCAACGAGTATGTGGTGCTTGCCCTGGAAGCGATGTTCGATTCCGCACACTGTTCTAACTATTCGGGTTCACACCCAAAAGGAACAAACATGGCCTTTGAATTGCTTATTTGCGATCACGCTTTCTAACCAGCTCGGGCAGTTCTCGACCCCCCGGTCTTTCATCGCGTGGAGGAATCCGTCCGCGGCGTATAACAGCGCTCCAACGTTTTCCGCATCTTTGGGATAACTGGCGACTCCTACGCTGACGGAAAGTGCCGGTACTTCGGTGTCCTTGGCAAGAAGCTGGCAAATTCGCCTCGCCACCAATGTAGCAGCGGCCGCGCCCGTCTCCGGCAGGACCAGTGCAAATTCGTCCTCGCCTTGCCGCACCGCGGTGTCTACGGACCGGCAGCAGTCCGCCAGGATTTGCGCTAGCCGGCAAAGCGCCCGGTTTCCCGCCGGATGTCCAAATCGATCGTTGATCTCTTTCAGTCCATCGAGGTTCAGCAATAAAAGGGTGAATTCACGCTCTGTTCGCTTTGTTCGGCAAATCTCAGCCTCCAACACCTCGAAGAGGCGGCGAAGATTTCCCAAACCGGTAAGCGAGTCGCTCAATGCCTGGCGGCGCAGATGATCCTCAAGGGCCCGCTGTTCCGTGATGTCCACCGCAATGATTTCGTAGCCGGCAAAATCTCCACGCTCGTCAAAAAGGCCTTGGCCGCTCAGCCTGACTTTCAAAGTCGTCCCGTTTTTCCGGTTCCACTCTGTTTCGACAGCCTCGACTCGCTCCGACCCGGGGGAGTTTCCGCCCAATGGTTTTCCCTGACCAATATAGGAGACGATTCCTGGCAAGCGGTTCGCCGCCAGTAGCTCTTCTTTGGTTTCGTAGCCGAGCGTAGTCAAGAGCGCCTTGTTGACGTCGAGGAGGTTTCCTTTCGCATCGCACCGGCATATTCCGTACGCAGGATTCTCCACCAGCGCCCGATACAGCGATTGCGAATGTCGCAGGGCCTTCCCGGCCTCTTCCAGCTCGGCGCGCAGTTTCTTTTCGTTCAGGACTCGCCGAACGGTCATCGGCAATTGAGGCAGATGCTCTCTTTCCACGTAATCGAAAGCTCCGTCAGCAGTGAGTTTCGCGATGGATGCACTTCCCGTGCCGGTGGTCAGCAACAGCAGCGGGATCTCCTGCCCAGTTTGATGAAGGAGTTGCAAGGCCTGCGGCCCTTTCCAACTCGGGCTGGGGTACTCCGCGACCACCACATCATAAGATTGGGACCGGAGCTGTTGCGTACACTGCGCTAAGGTCAAAACGAAATCGGAATTGACGATGAATTGCGCTTTCTTGAGCTCTTCCAGGCAGCTGTCTACTGCTTCTGCGTCACGGTGAACGAAAAGGACACTGAGCAGACGCCTCCTATGAGCTGCGGCGCTCTGCGGAGGGAAACTCCTCTGAGCAGACTGGAATTCGTTTTGGGCCAGATTTGACATGGCAGTCCGCGCCCACGGCCATCCAAGCCGTCCTTAGCGATTTGCGGGTCGTCGACTTAGATGCCGACGTTTCCTGCCCAACATATGCCGGCAAGAAAACGTCGTCTGTTCCATTTTGGACATCCGCCGTGTCAGGTAGCTCCGAAGCGACCATGGGGCCGATGGCGGGGAGGGTAAACCTTTAAATTCTCTTTGTGATGATGACGATAGGATCATCGTGTTCAATTCGGACAGCCCTCAGGCTTTCCTCTAGCTGAAGATTGTTTGGCAAAGACGATGCCACATCAGGAGAATTGCAATGTTGAGTTGCCCGCTGTGCCGCAGTAAACGAATCCATCGCTCAAAACGTAAAGGGATCATCGAACGAGTAATTCTGACCATGATTTTCATCAGGCCGTTTCTCTGCGAAAAATGCGACTATCGATTTTTCCGCCGGTCACTCTCCGCAAATCCCAATCCGGCCCGGCGCGCCGCTGCGTAGTCATCGAGACTCGCTCCTCTCGGATGTGCACTCTCATGCGAACTGACTCTGCCCAATCCCGGGAGGAAGGCTACTATTGACAGTAATCCTCACTTCCTCGTCTCGGGTGGCCATGAGTTCACGGAGGCGCCGCATAAGCCGCGCCTCCGTGACATTTACTTCAG
>WNFA01002065.1_pt1 | contig 36420 bp, 23 predicted proteins | sample 5400481 | NCBI WGS metagenome assembly WNFA01 (sample SAMN13153340, study PRJNA577476) | soil metagenome | isolation source: 120 cm saprolite under Douglas fir tree site 2 hole 1 replicate 2 | place: USA:California | collected 2015-04-18 | reverse complement strand
TCCGTGGCGGCTGCTGATGCAAGAGGTGGACCGACCCACGCAGCCGCTGCCGGGGGGAACACATATCACCCAGGTCTATAACGCGACGGAAGGCGGGCTGCTCATCCTGGGCGAGCCCGGCGCAGGGAAAACGACACTGCTGCTTGAACTGGCGCGTGACCTACTCGACCTTGCGCAGACCAGCGAAAACGCTCTCATCCCCGTGGTCTTCAACCTGTCGTCCTGGGCGAAGAAACAACTTGCCCTGAGCGACTGGCTGGTTGAGGAACTGAGCATCCGCTACGAGGTGCCGCGCAGACTCGGGCAGTCCTGGGTGAGCGAGGACCGGCTGCTTTTGCTGCTCGATGGGCTGGACGAGGTGGCATCAGCTGCGCGTAAGGAGTGCATAGAGGCTATCAACAGCTACCGGCAAACGCACCCAGACGTACAGGTCGTGGTCTGTTGCCGCAGCACTGAGTACCTCAATGAGCCTGCACAACTGCGCCTGCATACCGCCGTGGTGATCCAGCCGCTCACGCAGGAGCAGATTGATACCTACCTGGAGAGCGCGGGGGAGCAGGCGGAGGCGTTGCGCGAGGCGCTGCAACAGGATGCGGACCTGCGCGAACTGGCGACGACACCCCTCATGCTCACGATCCTTTTGTTTGCTTACAGGGGAACATCACCCGACAAGATCAGCGAGCTGACATCCCTGGGAGCCAAACGAGAGCAGATCTTTGCCTCCTACGTGCAGCATATGCTCAAACGCCGTGGTGCCTCGAAACGCTACAAACCCGAACAGATAACGCACTGGCTCACCTACCTCGCTGGGCAGATGAAACGGCAGAACCAGACCGTCTTCTACATTGAGCAGATGCAGCCTGACTGGCTGCTGGAGATGTGGCCGCACTCCTGGTATCGCGCTCTTGCAGGAGGAGTATCCGGTGGATTGTTGTGTGGGCTGATTGGCGCGGCGGTTGGAGCCACATTTAGTTTGATATCCGCATTTAGCTCGTTATCCTCCTTCCTGGATACGCCTATTTCATGGCCTGCAATAGCCGCCGGGTTAGTCAGCGGATTGATCATAGGACAGATCCTTGGATCGATCACCGGATTGTTTCGCCTCAAAAGTACAGAAATAAGAACTGTTGAAGTGATCACCTGGTCATGGGCGAATGCGCGTCTGGCTGCAATTGCAGCCATTGTTGGCGGACCGCTGGGGGCACTGATACTACTTCATTCTAGCTACTTCATCATAAACTTCGTTGTGGTCTTTATTTCACATAGTACACTTCTACCCCTTTGGCTGATTACTGTTGCTTTTCTATTGATAGTAGCTCTACCTCTGATATATTTGATAATTCTAATATTGCCTGAATGGATATGTTTTATTCTGCTTTACCTATTCACCCATAGAAATCATGATGGTCACAGATCTATCATATCCAGGCAGAGGATATGGTATGCTGCACGTCGTGGAGCACTTGTTGGAATATTTATGGTTTGCATCGGTCTCACATTGTTGCTGCCCACCGTTACAGTGACTAGCAGGTTAGTAGAGCTAACAGGTATACGCCTCGATATCTATCTGGTAGCCGTTGGATGTGTCTCGGGGCTCGTTACCGGGCTGATTTACGGAGTATCACACGGACAACTAGAAACACACGCCTCCATTAAGCCGAACCAGGGAACATGGCGTTCTCTGTATAATGGGGGACGTGTTTTGTTGATTGCTGGACTCATCGTGTGGCTTGTATATGATATACCTGTTCTAGTGAGCTATAGGCTCGCTGTCATTCTGGCACCTCCCCCAGTAACCATAAATTTCCCCAGCAATCAGATCCTCACTGGAGTACTTGTTGGTATCTCCATTGGCTTCTTCTTCGGGCTATTAAATGGCGGCATAGCCTGTATCGAGCATGTGCTGCTGCGCGTCTTCCTCTGGCAGAACAGAGCTCTGCCCTGGAACTATGTACACTTCCTCAATTATGCCGCCGAGCGCATTCTGCTGCGCAAGGTGGGCGGAGGCTATATCTTTGTCCATCGGCTGCTGTTGGAGTATTTTGCTTCGTTAGCAACACCTTTCCCTGAAGAAGTATTCGCGGTAGCAGCGATAAGTGACCTTTCGCCAGCTATTTCCAGCACTCCTCAGATCGACATCGCCCACCCAGAAGAAAAAGCCTCTGCCCCTGTTCCTAGCAGAAAAGCTGGTTTCAACAAGGAAAAGCGCATCGCGACTCTATTTGTCGTAGTGATTATTCTTCTTGAACTAGCAAGCGGCGCGAGTATCCTCAATGTAGTCCAGTACTCTGTACAAAAGGCCAATGATGCCAGAGCCACTGCCCAGGTCGAGGCCGAGGCCAGCGCCAATGCCCAAGCCGAGGCCACCGCCAATGCCACCGCCAATGCCCAGGTCGAGGCCAATGCTAGTGCTGAAGCTCTCTCTAACGCCTCGCCGATTGCTTACCCTCCAAAAAACACATCTCCAGTACTCGATGATCCATTACAGGACAACAGCAAAGGAAACAACTGGGAAGTAGATGATCCGAGCAAGGGTAATTGCAAGTTCATCAATCGGGCCTATGACATCAATACTCTTGGCCTGGAACAGTGTTTCGCTAGAAGCATGGACTTCACGAACTTCATCTATGAAGTACAAATGAAGATTGTCAAAGGTGATGGAGGAGGTATTGCTTTTCGCATTGATCCTACGGAAAGTCAGTACTACTACTTTGCCATAAACCAGGATGGTTCATACAGCGTCTATGATTACGGTATCGACGTCGTGCTCGCCGGGGGCTCCAGTTCGGCCATTCACCAAGGGCTGAATCAGACCAACCTGCTTGCAGCCGTCGTTCATGGCAAGATCATCGAACTGTATGTCAATCACCAACGCGTTGCCGTCGTAGGCAGTAACACCTATACTCACGGCCGGATAGGCGTGATCGTGACAGGACTCTCTAACCAGACCGAAGTAATATTTCAAAACGCCAAAGTATGGAAATTAACAGCCTGAATTTGTTCTGGCAAGACTTGACAACCGACACGGTATCTACGTCTTCGTTGCCTGACGCAACATCTCTTGCAACCGCTGGTTCGTTTCCTCCAATTGTTGGTTCCGTACTTCCAACTGCCGCATTTCCTCCTCCAGTTCTTCCTTCTCCCGATGCAACAGGGTGAGTTGGATAGCAAGCTGTCGCCTGGCCTTCTCATACTCGTATTGTGCGGTTCGCAGATCATTCTCAAGTTTTGTGATCTGTGGGCCATAAGGCTTGCCAAGCAGGACGCTGTAGAGTTCATGTTCTGGGCTGCCGTAGAGACTACTCGCCTGCCGATTTTGCAGCGTGGAGCTATTCAGATGCCCACCGGCGAGCAAACCACCCAGCGCACGCAAGGCAACCGCCTGGCGTTCGGAATACGTCATGCTGGTTTGATACATTGCCAGGCCAGGGTAGCCGATGGCTTTGGTATACTCATATACATCCTGGTGAGGTGTCATCATACCCAGTACACCTACAACTTCGGCGAGCAGTTCCGGTGGGATAGCACGATAGCGCAGCATCTCTAGAAGAACCTCTTCTGCCTCTTTTCCCAGTAATAAGAATGCCTGCGTAAGCTGTTCCTGATGTCCTGGCTGGTTATGATAGTGATATAGCCCCCAGGCGATGTGATTGGCAACATCGCTGCCACCAACCAGAAGCAACAAGGCGATGATGCGCTGCGTGGCACGTTCTTCGCTCTGCGTCTGCAGGTACTCCAACAGTGCTTGTATCATCTCCTGGTTGGTACGTGGCAGCGTAGCTTCATCGGCGATTCGTTCTAAAAGGAGACCCAGGGCCATCGAGATGTCCGCTAGCTCGTCGGCGAGCAAGTGCCCAATCAACCCGTTCTTGATCTCTACAGTGGGCATGCTACGGAAAGTGTTCAGTGCCGCCTCCCGTCGTGCACGATTGCTTACATCGTGAGATGCAGCCCAGATAGCGGGAAAGGCAGCTACACCAATATCACGCAGAATTCCTTGCGCAACCTGGGCCAGCGATAGGTCAGGATCAGCAATCAGGTTAATGAGACCGGGTACAGCCTCTGCACCAATATTCACCAACACGATCTTCACACCACGCTGCCGCTCTTCCATACGTAAAGCATCTAAGAGACCTTGCAAAGTACTATCACTTTGGGCATCATGTTTCTGCACCAAACGCACAAACGCCTCACAGACGCCTTCTAGGAGGTACGCATTTTCTAACCCCTCGAGTAAAGCAGGAATGCTCACGTCTGCAAGTTCGTTTGTCAGCACCTCCAGCAAGGCTTCGCGAGCACGTTGTGGCAAAGGCAAAATGAAGAGTTGCACAACTTGAGGCAAGATATCCGCTGCCTGGCGCACCAGGTCTACAATGATGCGCTGTGCACGCGCCTGTGCCGAGCTATTGGCATCATCCAGTCCTGGCACCAGCAACGGTAATACCGTTGGGCCAATTTCTAGCAGGATGACCGCGGCAGCATCACCACGTTCGGGGTCTCCCAGCAAGCTCACCAACTGCGGTATGGCGTCCTCCAGCACCTGGGCGGCATCATTCCCTTTTGCCAGTAACACCGTCACGATTTGCTCCGCCTGGGCCTCACTAGCAACTGCTAACGCAGCGATCAACTGCTCGCCGGGGAATGGTACCATCCCGAGCAGCGCACGGCGTGCGCGGGATGTTATCGTCGGGGTATCGACCCCCTCCCACCTCCTGGGCGCGATAAATCGGGAATCTTGTCTGGGGGACAGGTATCCTACGCCTTCGCTTCGCTCTCCTTTGACGGGTATTTCGCCAATGGTATTCGTTTCCTGTTGGATGTCTAATGCGGCGATCAGACCGGGGAGCGCTACCTCACCCAGGAAACTGAGCGCATTTATCGCCTCCTCATACACATGTACGGTAGAACTTGCCAGAACGGCAAGCAAAGGTGGGACCACTCGCGCATCTGGGTACTGGCTGAGGGCATGGATAATCGCTACGGCTAGTTGTGACTCGATGCCCGGCGTTTCCAGGAGGGTGATGAGTGCGGGAATAGCTCGCGCATCTTGCACACGTTCCAGCACCTGTACCAGGAGGCGGGTACGCCCAGGCACAAGTTGTGGCAGGGCTTGCATCACAGGTACAACGATCGCTTCACCAATGTCTCCCAGTACCTGCGCTGCCCTGGTGGCAACTGCTTCATCGGTATCAAACAACACCAGTTCTATCAAACCAGGGATGCTATCGGGAGCATAGGTACGCAGAGCACGGGCAGCTTGCTGTTGCACGACCGGTGCCGGATCGGCCAACAGGTGCAGTAGCCGCGGTAAGGCTCGTTGGTCAAGCACGGGCATGCCTTCAAACACTTCTATAATATGCTTGCGCACCATTTCTGACGACTCCTGCCCCAATTGCGCCAGGAGAGTTGGAGTAGCGATAGTACCTATCATTTGCAATGCCTGCACCACGCTGCGCCTGATTTCTTCGTTCTCGGAGGAGAGATTGCTTACCAGTAGCTCTATCACCGCAGTGTCTTCCTGAGCAGGAACATGGGCCTGGCGAACCAGTATCTCCACAGCCTGATGCTGCGTTTCTGGAGCGTAGTCGGATGTGAGGACGGACACAATCGCTTCCAGGATACGCTGGCGCTGTACAGGTGTTATCCGCCGGGTATCCTGCTCATCGAGAAAACGTTGAAGGACCATGAGCACTGCCCAATGGATCAACTGCCGGGGACCATGGACCTCTATATACTGCTCCAATTCCCGAATGAGATGGGGTAACGTGTGTGCCGGTCCAAGACGGATCAGTGCGTTGATGGCCCGCCCACGAATGAAAGGTTCAGGGTCGTTCAGGCGTGCAAGCAGTGGCTCTACCGCACCTTGCTGATTAGTTCCGCCCAGGATGTTGACCATAGCGGCACGCATACGAATACTCCGCCCAGGTTCGGGCTGACTCCACTCGACGGCACGTTCAACTGCTGCGCTGCCCAACCTCCCCAGCACCTGTACCAAGCGCTTGACCTGAGCTTCATAAGCAGCATCATCGACGACATCAGTGAGCTGGTTGAAAAGCATGTCAGGGACGATGGTCTCGTCGAGCAGGACCAGCAACTTATCAATGCCTTCAAGCATAAGCAAGGGCACCAGCGCGTGATAGATCTCCTGTCCACCTTCCTCGGCGCAATGTGTGAAGATGTCTGCCAGTTTCTCTCGCGCTTCGGCGTCTTGTAGAGCTTCCACCAATACCTCCTCGACGCTGGATGGTAATACGATTGTATGTTGGCTCCCGGCCTGTGGGGGTGTCCATAAAACACCGATGCAGACGAGGCTCAAGCTCAACGCCTCTAGAATATAGGAGGGATGCCCAACAATGAATCGGGGGCTTACGCCCCACTTCGCCAGGCGCTCAGCCAGGAGCATTGGATCATCCAGCAGACCCGCCCAGATGGCAACAACCTCGCTCCAACGTGCGGCGTCTGCCAGCAGTTCTTCACAAATCGGCAATGCCGGTTGCTGCTCGCTATCCATAGCTGAGAAATACGCTGCCACCAGGTACGCCGCAATCAGCTCATGGCAAAAACTCAACACACCGTCCGCACCGACATCGATCAACCCGGCACTCTGCGCAAACTGCACGAGCTTGGATGGCGCAGGCAGGCTCGCACCCCTACGCTCCGTGGTTTGTAGGGGCGTCAGCTTGCCTGCGCCCTGGCCCCCACCCTGGCCTCTCGCACCCCCACGCTCTGTGGTTTGTAGGGGCATCAGCTTGCCTGCGACCTGGCCTCCACCCTCGCCTACGCCCTCTGTGCCTGTCGCTCCGCCCCCCTCGTCTGTCGCAAACGGCCCCAGTGGTGGATGCTCGCCCAGCCACGCCTGCAATTCCCTGGCCAACTCTTCGCTATGTGGTGCCCAGCTTGCTTTCTCTTTTGCCATAGAGACAGGTAGTTTGATAGCGTTCCGATCATTGGCCCAGCGCGCCGCACAGGCAATTTCACCGAGGAATGCCAGTACCGCGCTTTCCGCCGGGGCTTCGCCGCTCCATCTGGCCTGGCTGCGCTCGCGTTCGATCGATTGCGATACATATTCGCGCAATAACTGGCCGCGTGTATCGATCTGCTTGCCACGTTGGATACCTATGCCCTCGATGATCTCCATGAAGGTGAATAGCATCATCGGGTTGGTGCAGTGGTAGCGCAAACGACTGCTGTCGATCATCTCCAGGATCTGCTCTGGGGTATATGTCCACCGGTCGCCTTGCTCTGAAACGTAATGCTCAACACATTCGTGTATCTGCTCGGGCTGAAGTGGCTGAAGCTCTCTACACATCAACAGGCCATCATCGACCAGGCGCTTGAGGCTGGGCTGCATACGGTAATCCACGTCACGACAGGTGATCACCAGGCGGTTCCTGGTCCAACGTAGGAGATATGCCAGTTCTGCACTCACAGCATCCAGGTAATGATGATCGATCTCATTCAGGCCGTCACAAAGGAAGACGATACGGCCCTGCACCCTCAGCTTTTTTAGATAGCGCCGGATGTGGCGCATACCCGGCAGGTCACTTTCGCACAGAAAATCGATCAGCGTGACGTTCTTCGCCAACTCGCCTGGACTAGCGGGCCCCTTCAATGCGTCGTCTGTTACAATATAAGGAGACGAGGACTGTTGGCGCGTCTTGAGGAAGAGGTTATACTGTTTGAGCGGAACATACACAGGAATCTTGTCGCGTCCGCGTAATATTGCCTGGCTGTTTTGCGCGGCTGCGGCTGCATACTGGTACATACGCAACATCGTCGTCTTCCCTGCACCTGCTGCACCAAGGATCAGTTGATGGGTGTCCTGACCAGGTTCTGGCAGGACGAAGAAAGGCACGTAGAGCTTGCGATAGCGCTCTTGCGCTGCTTGTACGGTGCGCAGGTAGGCAAGTAGGGCCAGTGGTTTAGCGATTAATATGGCTATAAGAATGGTACAGATGATCCCGGCTAGGGGGACGATAAGAAAAAAAGCGTTAGATAATATCATGGGTTCCTTTCTTAAATTGCGCTTTCTTGCTAAAGATAGTATATTTCACTCGGTGTGTTTGAACAAGCATGCATGCTATCGGTTTGCTTTTCACAAATTTGCGTATGGGGTTGGCAATACTATACAAAAATGAAATATATGCTGTTAAAGTTAACCCCATCTGTACGATTCATTCTGCAAAGTAAGTAAACCTACCATTACCTTGATTTTTCAAAGGAGGCCTATTTATGGAACAAGCCGAACCTAGCTTATTCCATGACCAGCAAAACAACGATATTCTATCCGTTAAGGCACAAAAGCTCAAGGGAATCCGCAAAGTTCGTATAACAAGTACACTACAAAGAGAATCTATCGAAGCGGATGATACTGTTGAAGCAGAGAGCATCTACAAGGATGAGTCTATTGAATTCGTTGATACTATCAAAACAATGAGTGTCTTTGAGCGTGAACAAATCGAATCAGTTGACACTTTCAAGATGCAGTCGGTCTCAGAGCAAGAATCTATCGAGGCAATTCATACCCGCGAGTTTCCAGGCTTATCCCTCTTTATGGATATGCCAACTACGCCAATCAGCACGGTGCGGCGGACAACCCTCAAACGCGGACATGCGCTTATCCTTGTAGGGCTTCTTTGTATCATTGTTCTACGTACAATCAATATGGGTTCTGAGCAATTTATCGGGCCGCAAGGCTGGGCCTACGTGCTTGGAGGAGCCACTGGTACAGGCAATAATAACCTGTTGTGGACCCTCAACCAGGATTTACACCACAATCGCAGGCTCACACCAGGTAGCACAGCAGAGCCAACACTGACGCCGCAGCAGTATATCAATCTCATTGTGCAACACATGACACTCGATCAGAAGCTGGGACAGATGCTGATTGTGCAGTTTGACGGCCCAACTTATTCACTCAACCTGAGTACAATGATTAGTCAATATAACGTGGGAGCAGTATTGATATATGCAAATAATGGCAATATTGTTAGTAAGGAGCAGCTTAAGGGACTCACTCAGCAGATGCAGAGCGATAGCTCCTTGCCTCTGGCGATTGCGATTGATCAGGAAGGGGGAACAGTTGACCGTTTGAAGAGTTTAGACGGGCCACATCCTTCAGCTACGGCCATAGGGGCAACCAGTGATCCTGCTAAAGCATTTGCGGCAGGCAAGCAAGATGCCAAAGACCTATCATTCTACGGCATCAATCTTAATCTTGCCCCTGTTGTCGATGTCACGCAGGTCTATAATCCTCAACTCTACCTGCGCACCTATGGCAACAATGCTGAGCTTGTGACGAGAATGGCTGCGGCATATCTGCAGGGTCTGCAACAAAGCGGAAAAGTGCTCGGCACACTCAAGCATTTTCCAGGGTTGGGCGATGTGGCCGCTGACCCACATAACAGTGTACCTTATCTGAACGCATCACGAAGCGACCTGGAGGCCATCGACTGGGCACCGTACCGCGCACTCATCAAGCAGGGTGATGTCTACTCGATCCTGGTGACCCACGAGATTGTGCGTGAGATAGATGACACGAGACCTTCCTCGTTATCCTATCAGGTTGTGACCGGCATTCTGCGCGAGGAGTTAGGGTTTCAGGGCGTCATTATGACCGATAGTCTGACTATGGAAGGTGTTACCGCTTACTACACCGCGACACAAGCGGCGGTGTTGGCCATTGAGGCAGGTTCGGACCTGCTGATGGGAGCATCTACACCCAGTGATGTCGCCACAATGATCGCGGGCATACACCAGGCGATAAACGCAGGGAACATTAGTATGCAACGTATCGACGATTCTGTACGCCGCATTCTGATGCTGAAGTACCAGATGGGATTGATCAGGATTCCGAATCCGTATCCGTAGGGGCGAGAGTGGCGGTGTGGCGTGGGGTGGACCCTTGTGGAACCCTGTCTGGGGGACAGGTATGCCCGCGTACCTTGTCCTTGAAGCGGTGTGGCGTGGGGTGGACCCTTGTGGAACCCTGTCTGGGGGCAGGTAATGCCCGCGTACCTCGTCCTTGAATTCGCCAACACTATCATTGTACCCGATAGGCGCGATCTTACAAGAGAAGGGTTGGACCATGGTACGTTTGAGCACACCCGATTCAAAGCAAGAAAAACGATTGGCCATGCTGGTGATCGGTATGGTGGTACTAGAGACAATACTGGTTTTGCTAGCGCTGGTGCCCCCGCAGTTGTGGACACGCCTGCTACCAGATACTCCAGGTGCATCGCTGGATGGGCCATTTCCCCCATTCATTGCGCCAGTGATTACAGCATTGCTCTATCTTGCTCCTACTGCTATCGGCTTCATGTGTCGCTCCTGGCAACAGGCACTTGTTTACGCCACTATCCCAGCCTGGATTGGCCTGGGACTCTTTGTGATTGCAGCCACCTTCAAGGTCGGAGCATTCTATCTTGTCTCGGTCGACCATGTCGCAGCAAACGTCAGCATACTGGAGCTATTTGCCGCATTAGGCGGCATTGGTTGGCTAGGACGCACTATCTTTCACTTGCGTTAGTATGTATAATGTCCCAAAACACTGTGCATAACTGCTTAAAAGGAACGAGGTGTCCACCGAACATTCTCTTCCTGTTATGCACTAGAAAAGGTGATTGTGAGAGAAACAAAAAACGCACAGGACACGAGAGATACGAGAAATACGGATGATGTAGTACATCGCGTCTCTAGCGGTCTACTGAATATGTTTCCCAATCCGCCAGGTGCAGATGCGCCGCGAGGAGAGGCCGAGGCTCGGCAATTACTGAAGCGCACACCAGGTAGCTACCTACTCAACCAGGCGTATAGTTTGTGGTTTTTCATTTCATCGTTTCTGCTCACGGTCATCGTCACACGCAAATTATCCCTCGATCAGTACGGTGTGTATGCGATAGCACTGTCAGCCTTCAACACGATTGCATACATCGTGGCGTTGGGGTTGGAAGATGCAACGACAACCTACGTGCCACGAGTATTTTCCGAGCATGGAAAAGCAGCAGCGGCACTCTTGATTCGACGACTACTGACCCTACGTATAGCTATCCTTGCATTGAGTATGGGTATTACGCTCTTCGCTCTGCCTGCGCTGGCAATGTTGATTGCAGTCATCCCGATGCAAGGTTCAGTGGGTATGGCAGCAGGGTTGCGTGACCCAAAACTGCTTGGACATATTACCCCTATCGCTATCAATGTGCTGGGTAATGGTATAGCCGGCCTGGTCGCTGCCGTCTGTGCCGCTCTGATGCGTATGCGCGTGGTATTTATTGTTGGCAGCGTGACACAATTGCTGATCCTGGTCATGGCCGCCGTTGGGCTGCAACTGGGCTGGGGCGTTGATGGTATGTTGTGGCTGCTGGCGGCGGGTTCGGTGTTCAATGCACTCGTCTATGTATTCTGGCTGGCACCAATCCTGTTCATTTGTGGTGCGCGAAACTTATGTAGTTACAGGCAGTCCCTGAAGCCGGTGATGAGGCTTGGTATCTCCGCATGGTTGACCAACCTGGTATCGGGGGCGCTGCTCAAGCAGATATCGATCATCTTGCTTGGCTACTTTGCGGTTTCGGTTGTGTTGATTGGCTACTTCAACCTTTCGTTCCAACTGGCACATGCCGCCAACCTGCTGCTTGTGTCGGGTTTTGGTGGAGTGGCCGGTGCTGCGCTTGCAGCGGCGTTCGTGGGGCAGAATCGCGAACGGCTGGCGCGTTCCTGGCAAACACTGATCAAGATCGAGACGCTGCTGGCGGCACCCGGACTCATGTTCTGTTTATTTAATGCGCAGAACATTGCGCCTGTGTTGTATGGGGCTGCATATGTTGCGGTGGGGCCATTGCTGGCGATCTTTCTTTTCTTCAACATTCTGACGCGCATCCTGGGCTCGACGATCCACCAAAACACGTTGTATGTGATTGGGAAACCCGGGAAGGTGGTGCTGGGCCAGTGGCTAGGCTTGCTGGCGCTGGTGGTGATTGGTATTGTGCTGATTCCCCATTGGGGGCCAGCAGGGGCACTGGTAGCAGACGGGGTGGCGCAGGTGATTACGGGTGCGCTGCTGCTTGCTTTCCTGTGGCGTGAGCTTCCACGCAAGTTTCCTCTGGATTTTACGTGGCGTTTGCTGCTTGGGTTGCTGCTGGCTGCGCTGCCAAGTATTATCTGGCACCCGGCAGGTCGCTTTCTGCTCGTCGTGTCGGGCTGTGTCTTTTTGGCATTGAGTGTTGTGCTGCTGATGGTTATTCGTCCGTTGAGTGCTGCGGACATGGATGTGATCAGGGATGTGAGGCCGGGGGCGGGACGTTATTTGAAGTGGTTTGCGCAAGTGAAATAATAGATGTGCTGGCAATATTCGTCGGGAAGTTGTTCCCGATCCCGTCGGGATTGCCTGCTTGCTCTCCTCCTCTCTCTTCTTGACCACCACTTCCACCTTACCGCCTGGGCGCAGGGTGAGATGATGCAAAGGAAGAGTAAAGTTCAACTCACAACCATCATTTTTGATGATAAACTGTCAAGAGATCTGTTAGGCAATGGGGGTGCAGGGGGCGAAGCCTCCTGCCGGGGTTTTGGGGTGTCCCCAAATTTTCTTTTTCCCAAATTGTTGGGTGATTATGCACTAGATGAAGCTTAATGAAAGTGTCCTTTCGACCGGTAAGTGGATTGAGCCGAGATACCTGCACCACTATGGAGGAGAATTTGATGGCGCGCTGGGATAGGGCTATTGCAGCCTTACCGTTTCGTCAAGGACGTGTTTTGGACCTGGGTTGTTCGATTGGCTATGCCACAGCGAAGCTGAGACGGAGGGGGTATCAGGCAGTGGGTGTAGACAACTCACCCCGGTGTATTGGATGGGCAAATTGCATCTATCCGGAAGGAGAGTATTTACTTTGCTCCGCCGAAGAGTTACCTTTGGCCGATGCCAGCTTCGATGGTATTCTCTGTCTGGACGTTCTTGAACATGTGGCTGAAGAAACAGCAACAATGCGCGAAATCCGCCGTATCCTGAAACCAGGAGGAACGCTCGTTATCAGTGTTCCTCATCATGGACTCTTGCGATGGCTCGACTCTCTGAATCTGTATGCCCAACTTGTGCGCGTCACTCACCATGGTTTCTTTCCACAAGAAATCGTGCAAACCGGTATTCATCGTCATTACTCGCTAGACCACATCCGTACTCTACTGGGGTCAACATTTCGTGTGCAACGTGTCAGCCGTACGGGACTCGGGCTGGCCGAGTTGGTCAATTTGCCTTTGCTCGTTGTGTGTCGCTATATCCTGCTTTGGGAATGGGCATATGAGATGCTGCGATGGATCTTTTGGCTTGTCTATCTGCTAGAAGAACTGTTCCCAGTGCCGTTGGGTCGGCTAAGCTGGCACCTGATGGTAGTAGCAATGAAAGAACAGGCTGTGGAAGTATGTACGGACCAGGAGGGAAAAGAGAAAGGAGGCGTCAGACCAGGTGATGCTCGATAGCGTAGCGGGTAGCAGCACTGCGCGAGGAGACCTGGAGCTTGCCGTAGATCGAGGTCAGGTGCCAGTTGACGGTGCGCGGGCTGACGACGAGCTTTTCGGCTACCTGCGCGTCGGTTAACCCTTGGGCTACCAGGCGCAGCACATCCACCTCTCGTGCAGTCAGTCCAGCAGGATAGGTGGGTAGGGTCCTGGTAGTGGCCGGCTGTGCTACGCTGGAGATCTCTCCGGGCACCATCGCTGCTCCCTGTGCGGCGAGGACATGCTCCAGTGTCATCATTCGTCCCTCGGCCCATGCTCCTGCAAAAGCCTGCTCATCCAGTTGTGTGCACGCAGTACTGACGAATTGCTCGTAGATGGTGCGAACGACAGGCGGCATGGATGGGCCACCCACTGCACGTACCGTCTCCGCCTTTCCCCACAGGCGCGCCGCCCACATCGGCTCTCCCAGCGTCGTGGCCACGCATCCCAGTCCTTCCAGGCAAAGAGCGACCAGGAACATGTTGTGGTAGTCCAACTGCCTGAGGATCCTCAGGCACTCCTCCAATTGCGTACGTGCTACCGCATAGTCGCCCTGGAAGAAAGCAAGCATGCCCTGGCCAAAGCGTCCCCATGCTATGGCTTCTCGATCCCCCACCCTCCCGGCATGTACCAGGCTCTCCTCGAACAGCGCAGGTGCCACGGCATACTCGCCCTGCAAAAAGGCCACCATCCCTAAATAGGAGAGCGCGTAGGCGATGTTCCTCTCGTCGCCCACCTGCTTGGCGAGGGCAAGACCCTCCGTGAGCAACGTGTGGCCTCTCACCAGGTCGCCTAAGGAAAAGTTCACCAGCCCCAGCATTAAAAGCGCATGGGCGATCGCCCTGGTGTCGGCTGCCTTCCTTGCGTACGTCAGGTACTCCTCGCCGCGTGCACGAGCTTCCTCGTATTTCCCTTCGTCGTGGGCGGTAGAGGTCAGAATTTCGAGTGAGGTGGCGATGCCCCAGGTATCGTCCGCCTGGTGCGAGAGTGAGAGCGCCTCCTCGCCCAGTGTATGTGCCGCGGCATACTTACCCGTGGTAATGGCCACATGCCCCAGCATCCAGAGGGAGGTGACGATGCCCCGCGAGTCTTGCAGTTCCCGGAACAGCCTCAAGCTCTCTCCACAGAATGCCTCTGCCTGCGACCAGTTGCCTTGCTCGCCTGCGAGCACCCCGGCACCGGTGAGCGCCCTGGCTCGTATCGACGACGCAACCTCGCCTGGGGCCATTAGCATGCGCTCCAGCACAGCACGTCCCGCACTCAGATGCCCGCGCATCCACCAGAACCGCCATAAGGCCCCGCCTAATCGTAGCGCTGTCTCCAGCTCTCCAGACTCGATCAACCAGCTCAGCGCGGCCCGCACGTTGTCATGCTCTCGCTCGAGCCGTTCCAGCCACTGCACCTGTTCGGCGCCGAGCAGCGACTGCTCGGCTTCTTCCGTCAGCCGCAGATAGTAGGCCGCATGCGCCTGTCGCGTAGCCTCCATTTCCCCACTCGCTACCAGGCACTCCAGCCCATACTCGCGGATCGTCTCCAGCATGAGCAGGCGCGGCTCCTCTCCTTCCTGTTCGGTCTGTTGCAGCAAGCTCTTGTTGATGAGCGAGGCCACGCCATCTAAGACTTGTCCTGCTCCATCGCCGTGATCAAGTGCAGTGCAGACTGCTTCTGCAGCCTGCAAGGTACAACCGCCGACGAAGACAGAGAGCCGTCGGAAGAGACCTTGTTCCTCAGGAGTAAGCAGGTCATAGCTCCAGGTGATGGTGTTGCGTAGCGTCTGCTGCCGTGCTGGCACATCGCGTGCACCGCCCGTCAACACGGCCAACCGCTGCTCCAACCGAGCGAGAAGTGCTTGTGGCGGCAACAGTTTGATCCGAGCTGCCGCCAACTCGATGGCCAACGGCAAGCCGTCCAGACGCACACAAATCTCGGCTATGGCTCTTGCATTTGCGGTGGTCAACTGGAAGTCGGCCTTGACCGCCTGGGCTCGCTCGACGAAGAGCGCGACTGCTTCAAACTGCGAAAGCGCGACGGGATCAGGTAAGCGTTTGGGGTCAGGCAGCGCCAGTGGTGGCACCGCAAACTCGTGCTCGGCTCGCACATGCAGCACTTCCCGGCTGGTCACCACCATCTTAAGTTGTGGGCAGGCAAAGAGCAGGCCCGCCACCTGTTCTGCCGCATTCACCACCTGCTCGAAGTTGTCCAGCAGCAACAACGTCTGCTTCTGTCGCAGCGCCTCCTTCAGGCGCTCTATCGGCGGTTGACCACCCACTTCCCGGATGCCGAGGGTCTCGGTGATGGTCGGAATCACCAACGCAGGATCGCTGATGGGAGCCAGATTGACGAAAAACACCCCACTGGCAAACAGATTACTCAGCTCCGTGGCCACCTGCAGCGCCATTCGCGTTTTGCCTGCACCGCCGGGACCCGTCAGGGTAAGGAGTCGCACCTCCTCGCGCTGGAGCAGGTCTCCGACGGTCGCCAGTTCTTGTTCCCGTCCGATGAAGGGGGTCGGTTGGATGGGCAGGTTATGGGGATGGGTAAGGTGAGGTATGGTGGCTGCCCCTCGCCCGGCTGCGGCTAGGTATCCCGAGGCCTGTACTGGGAGCATGTGTCCATATGCATCTTCCCTGCTGGCCTCTCCCAAAGCCAGGGCAAAGTCCTGCACGGAAGGGAAACGCAGCTCTGGCTCTTTGGCCAACGCACGCATGATGACCTCCTCGATGGCAGGCGAGAGTTCAGGGAGCTGCTTGCGTATAGGCGGTGGCGCTGCCGAGAGGTGCTGCAGGGCGACCTCGATGGGAGCCCCCCTGAATGGTCGCTGGCCACAGAGCCACTCGTAGACGACCACGCCCAACGCATACTGGTCACTGGCCGGTCGCGGTTGGCCCTGTACCTGTTCGGGAGCCAGATACGGAGCCGTCCCCGCCATCGCCGGGTCCATCGCCTGCGTGCTGCCCGAGCGCGTCGAAGGAGTGAGCATCGCCAGCCCAAAGTCGCCCAGCAGCACCTCCTCTCGTGCGCCCAGCAGCATATTCTCCGGCTTGACATCGCGATGGATGAGGCGCTGGTTGTGGGCGTACTGCAAGGCGGAGGCTAGCTGGCTGACATAGGCGATGATCTGCTCGAGGGGGACGCGCGTGCCTGCCGGGTGCCGCGTTCGCAGGGTGCCACCGACGGCATAGTCCATGATCAGAAAGGGCATACCGTCCTGGACGGCAAAATCGAGCACGCGCACAATATGGGGGTGGTCCAGCCCCGCCAGCGTCTGCGCTTCGCGCAGGAACTGGGCAGCATCCTGCTCGCCCAGGCGCATGTGCAGGATTTTGAGCGCAGCAGGCTTGTTGAGATAGGCATGCTCGCCCAGATAGACTTCGGCGAAGCCGCCACGTCCTAAGAGGCGAAGCAGGCGATAATTGCCCAGCTGTTGGCCAACCCGGTCAGTCATCTGGTCCTCCCCTGGTGCTGCACACCTTAGGGAACCTGCGCTTGCCACAACGGTGGCAAACGAACAGCAGCATATCGTATGCCGTCGTATGCTTAAAGAAAAAGTTGTAGATCTTGTCCCGCATAGCCGACTCTTCCCTAGCGCTCACTCTTCATCGCTGAAGAGTTGCTCGACTCGTTCCTGCAGATTCAACGATGCCTTCAGGAATTTTTCGCTTCCCATTCTACCGCATCCCTTCGTTGATCTGCTCAGAAAAAGGTACCCCCAGTCCAGTTCATCACTACCACCACTTCCACCTTATCGCCTGGGCGCAGGGTGAGGTGATGCAAAGGAAGAGTAAAGTTCAACCTCGCGCAAGACAAACTTCTGCTGAATGTCATGCATGTGCATCATGGCGACGACGCTGGTTGTATGAGTGAGTGTGGAGGGGACCGTGCCTGTAGACCTCAAGTGGGCAGTGGTGCGCCAGATCCGACTGCTGCTTGGCCTTAGGCGCACATGCCCTCTACCACACTCATCAATGACTGCGTTGGGACCACCCGCGTCAGCTTGAGGCCAGCCGCTTCCAGCAGCGCGCGATACTCCGCTTCGTTGCGCTCGCGGCCACCGCCCACTGCCAGCATGTTGAGATCGGACATCACCCCATGAAACAGCGTTTCGCTGGCTGCCTCAGCACCGGGTGGCGGCATCACCTGCTGGATGATCAGGACCCGACTGCTCGGCGTCATGGCACGGCGACAGCTGAGTAGGATGCGCACACTGCATTCATCGTCAAAGCCATGAAGGATGCGTTGCAGAATGTAGACGTCAGCGCCCTGGGGCACGGACAAGAAGAAGTCCCCTGCCACCAGCTCACAGCGCTCCGCCAGCCCAGCCGCCTCGATGGACGGCCTGGCCCTCTCGATGACGCATGCCAGCTCAAACAGAACTCCATGCGCCTGCGGATAGCGCGAGAGAATCGTTGCCAGCAGTACTCCCTGTCCACCACCGACGTCCACGATCTGGTGGAACAGCGAGAAGTCGTAGTTTGCCGCCACCGCATCGGTAGACAGCGCCGCAAACTCGGCCATCGCCTCGGAGAAGAGACGAGCCGTGTCGGGGCGCTGCGTCACATACTGATAGAACCCCAAGCCATAGGCATGGTCGAACGTCACTCCGCCCGTCTGTACGGACCAGAGCAGGTCCGCGTACAGGCGTTGGCAGAACGCTTCGCCTTCTAGGAGCGCCCAGGAGCGCATCCCATTGGGGGCACCGGTCCGCAAGCAGTCTCCGAGGAGCGTGAGTACAAAACCGCCCGACTCGACCTCGGCGAACACGCCGACGCTGGCAAGGGCGCGCAGCAGTCGGTAGAGCGTTGGCGCATCTGCCTGGACGAGCGTCGCCAGTTCGTCAGCACGTTTTGGTCCATCGGCGAGGTGATCAGCCAGGCCGAGTTGCGCGGCAATCGTGATGATGCGCGTGACGCGATGACCAAAGATCAGCCGGCGCAGTGCCAGTACGGGTGGAATCGCAGCCGTATGCTCAACATGGTCTTGAGGTCCTTGCACAGTGTCTGTCATCGCCCATCTCCTTTCCGTGCGCTCTCGTACTCAGTGCCTAGAGATTGATGTGAGTAGTGCTTTATCAGGCGGTTCTAAGCTGAAAAGGACCGACTGCTTGAGCCGTTCGAAGTCTTCAAGGCTAAGCGGAGAGCGGGGAACGGCACTGGTGCCGTAGGTATAGCCAGGAATTGCTGTTTGACTCATGGATGTTCCTCCTCCTGGTTTCTCAGTTCCAGTAGTCAAAGTTACTATCGCGCTACATGATCATACCTGCTATTCCACAGGCTTCACGAGGCTGCATCACAATGGGCAACAACTACACATTTATCCCAAACCACGCTGTGAGTTCAGGAACCCGGCAGCAGTTCGCCACCGAGTTCCCCATTCAGCATGTAAGCGGGCTTGAGAGAGCACTCACCGGCCTATCCCATCGCAGGAACAAGACCCAGTTGTTGCAGCATGGTCATCAGATCGTAGTAGGCGTGGAGACTGACGATTTTCCCGTCCTTGATCTGGAACACCTCACAGAACCGCAGTTCGGTATTCCGGCCCGTCGGTGGAATATCTCCCGTGGGCATATGCAGTGGACCGGTGTTAGTACCCCGACCAGTAAACTCAATGACAACCTGATCCTCTGTGGCAAACGCATTGGTAATCTCTGTACTGCTCCCAGGGAAACCATCTGCGAAAAACAGCAAGAACTGCTTGAAGCCCTCTGAGCCAGCAAGTGTTCTGCCGGTAGGAACATTAGTGAGTTGGGCGTCTGCTGCGAGAACAGCCAGACTCTTATCGAGCCAGGCGGGGTCTGACTGGTGGCTGTTGTACAGGTCAAACAGTGACCGAACCAGAGCCACATTATCCTGTGCTGTCATGGTATCATCCATCCTTTCTGAATAGTTGCAATGTGGTTTGATCTATACGAAACAATCTAATGAAACGCGCTACATTGGTCCATTCTTCGACGGCCTTCCCGTTGGCGACACGGATGATGCTCAACTCCAGCCACTGTGCAAAAGATGCGAGGCCGCATTTTTTAGCGACGATGTGCAGGGCAAAGTACTATCCAGGCTGTCCTGGTGTAGGGATAGCACCCAGCTGTTGCAGCATGCCCAAGTCGTCACGGATAGCCCAGTGTTCCGCAACCTTGCCATCGGCCAGACGAAAGATGTGGATGTGCTGCACCGCAAAGCGCTTGCCCGTCGCAGGAGCCAGTAAGTAGGGGCCTTGCTGGGTTCCGCTCCACGTGCAGCGGACTGCAACCTGGTCTCCCTCTGCAATCATGTCCTCAATTTCCCACTGCTGGTCCGGAGCAATCGACTTCACGAGACTAGTCAGGCGTTTGAAGTCCTCAGCGCCATATCGTAGCTGGGCAAGAGCCGTGTGATTGACTACATTGGGCGTGATCATCTCGTCTATGACGGCCAGGTCCGCATTACTGAAGGCTTCGAGGAATCGGCGTACAATGGCCTTGTTCTCTTCGGTTGACATAGGAGATACTCCTTTCTTTCTGTAGAGTTCAGGCTGTTTTAATCTTCGCTACATCCTCCAATCCTAATACCTTGATGGCCCGCTCGCGCAGCACGAACTTCTGCACCTTGCCGCTGGCCGTCATCGGATAGCTCGCTACAAACTGGAAGTAGCGCGGAATCTTCTGATGGCTGATCTGGCCTTGACAATAGTCGCGTAGCTCCTGTTCGGTGAGGTCCTCTCCTACTTTAAGGATGACCACTGCCAGCAGTTCCTCCCCGAAGAAAGCGTCCGGCATCCCAAGCACCTGCACATCGGCCACCTTCGGATGGCGAATGAGAAACGCCTCGATCTCAGCCGGGAAGAGGTTTTCGCCGCCACGAATGACCATGTCTTTGAGCCGACCCACGATGTTGACATAGCCCTGCGCATCCATTGTCGCCAGGTCTCCGGTGTGCAGCCAGCCCTCGCTGTCGATTGCTTCAGCCGTCTTCTCTGGCATGTGGTAGTAGCCAGCCATGACCAGATACCCTCGACAGCACAACTCGCCACGCTCCCCACACGCCACTACTTCACCAGTGGCCGGATGGATCACCTTGACCTCGGTATGGGGCAGCGGTTTCCCTACCGTGGCAGCTTTCCGTTCAACCGGATCATCCGGCAGCGTCTGCGTAATGATGGGGCTGGTTTCGGTCTGCCCAAAGACGATGGCCACATCCGCCCCGATGCGCTCTTTGACCTGCTCCACCAGGTAGACTGGCACCGGAGCGCCACCAGTACAGACACGAGAGAGCGATGCGAGATCATGCGTCGCGAAGTCAGGGTGTTGCAGCATGGCCAGCAGCATGGTGGGGACCGCTACCAACGCGGTGCAGCGTTCATGGCTGATGATCTGCAAGGCTTTCAGTGGATCGAAGGCGATCATTGCATGCATGGTGGAGCCAGCATACATATTCCCGAGGACAGCTAAGACACATCCTGCCGTGTGAAAGAACGGCATGGGATTACAATACCGATCGCTTGCGCGCAGCCCCCAACGACGGGCAAAGAGCATCGCATTATTGAGAATGCCATGATGGTGCAGGATCGCTCCTTTGGGAAAGCCGGTGGTACCAGAGGTGTATTGAATCTGGACGGGATCCCGCGGCACGACCGAAGCTTGTCGCTCACGCAGGGATGCTGCGCTGATCTTTGTGCCATCTGCAACCATCTCCTGGAAGAGCGTTGGTCGCCAGCCCTCTTGCTCGAGCAATCCAGCAGGAGGAGCACCCAGCAGACTGACGTAGCGCAGCATGGGGAGACGTTCGCTGCTCACTTCACCAAACTGAGTGCCTGGGGTCGTCATCGAGTGCACAGTGGCCAGGCAGTCGTGATCGCGAATGCGTGCCATGAAGAAGAGCGCCTGCACATCGCCTTGCTTGAGGATGTACTCGACTTCCGCAGCTTGCAGCACCGGATTCACCGTCACCAGCACCAGCCCGGCCTTGGCTGCAGCCATCTCTAACAGCAGCCATTCCGGGAGGTTCACCGCCCAGACCGCGATATGGTCTCCCTTGTGCAGCCCCAGGGCCATCAGGCCGCGTGCGACCTGGTTGGCCCGTTCCCGATACTGCTGGTAGGTCCAACGCAGGTTCAGCGCGTCACCGAACTCAGGATAACACGAATAGACGATGGCTTCCTGGGTCGGAAGCTCATCGGCGCGACGATCTAAAAGATCGCCAATGGTTGTGTTGAGGAGGTCGATCCCCTCGCTTTCGGCCTGCCAGTGGGACAGGCCATCGGTAGTCATGCCCATTGTTTCCCTCCTGTAGGTACGAGACTTCAGTTAGTTAACCTGTCTGCTCTTCCCTATCCAGTACTTCTCGCCCAGGTCGCGCTTGCGAAGCATGATGTATCTCATTGCTGGGATGCAGCAGGCGCATAAAGCAGAGCGCCAGGATGGAGCCTGCGATCATCAGGGTAACTTGGCAGCCATACTCGATGAACAACAACCCGTCATTGCCCCTCACAGGCCAAGGGCCACCCCAGCCTGACTCCTGACACACAACGCTTCCCCTAGGAGATGCTCCGCTTGGTGCCAGACCACCAACGAGAGAAACCATGCCTTGTTTCGGCCTGCACAGAGCTGCTCGACCCAGCGAGCTCGTTCGTTGCCAATGATGCCATTGGTGAAGGCCTGACCTAGCAGTGACTCGTCAACCGCTTCGTCTAACTCCTCAGAGCGCAATGTTTGGGCTATCTGTCGGGTTCGTTGTCCGACCGCGGCCCAGTAGGCACGTAACCCCGTGATATTGACTTGCGCATTGAAGTCGGTGCATTCCTGGGCGGTCATTCCGGTGCCGCCATCACGGCGAGACAGGTTCAGCCGTCCCAGCCAATCCTCCTGATCCAGCACTTGTGGATGGTTCGTATCCAACAAGGTCAGCACAAAGTCTTCCCACTGGCTCGCATGCCAGAGGAGCCAAGCAAGAGAGTTCTGGTCTTGACCGGGAGATTGCCGGAGTTGCTCCTCGCTCAAGCTAGCAAAGACCAGCTCGTCGACAGTGGTGCGTACAGTGTTGTACTGCTCGAGAAAGAATTGTACTGCGTCCATACTCCTCCCTCCTTGTGGAGATGCTTACTCAGCACTTAGTAATAGCGTTTCATCGCTGAACAATGTACCTCTCGACAAAGAGATACCGTATTTTACATATTGACGTTTAGTCTAAACACTAACTCCAGGGAAGTGTTTCTTCCCTGGATGGAGTGTTCGATCTTGCTCTGCTGTGCGCATTTACCAGCAGCCTGATAGTATGATAGTATCAAGCTGCTGAGAAACCGGGATGAGCTACCCTTTGGATGGTGCGGGATAGGTGACACTCCCTGCCTTGCGCATCGCCTCCATTGTCTCCTCTACGGTGAATAACCTGGTCGTCTTGATCGCTTTAAGGTGCCCTGGGGTGATTGCCGCCATGCTCGTTGCTAGCGCAGCGCTGTCATCGGGGGCTTCAAAGAGCGCAACGACATCGTACTCCCCAAAGCAGCAGTAGACGCTGATCATTCGTCCACCAAGCTTCTGCACCAGTTCACCGAAGGGTTTGCTCCGGTCTTGTGGATGTTTCGTCATCGTTGCCCACGCTTCAGCAGTGTACGTCCCTTGAACCATGTAGACTGCCATGATGTTGATCTCCTTCTTGGTTCTAATAGGTGGACCTCTCAGTCCTCAACTCAAACGGATAACCTACGACAAGACGTTACAAGTTCCTCGCCTACGAAATGGACGTGTCCTGCTGTTCTGAACAATGTTATCTGTTCGCTGTGCTCGAAACGAGCTCGTGAAATGGGCTACCGAAGTGATTATCCTGCCTATCCTTGCGTTGGGATTACCCCGAGTTGTTGCAGCATACCCAGCGTGTCCCAGACATTCCAGCTCTCTACGATCTTGCCGCCAACGACGCGATGAATCCATATCCCCGGAACCATCGCCTTCTTGCCCGTCGCAGGGATGCCCGGTAGGTCAGCGGTGTGCGTGCCCCGGCCTGTCCAACGTGTCACAACTGTATCTCCATCCTCGGTGACGAGCATGGCATCAATGTCCCAATGGGCGTCGGGGAAGGCAGTTTGGTAGGTGGACATCAGTTGCTTCATCCCTTCGGGGCCCAGTCCAATCGAGGGGCTAGAGGGATCGTGATAGGTGTGGTCGGCAGTGAAAAGCTCATTTGCTACACCCAAATTTCTTTCGTTGCAGACCTCTTCGAAAAAGCGTTGGACAAGGGCCTTGTTGTCTTCTGTTGACATGAGATGGTCTCCTTTCTCTGAAAGTTCACTTTCTTTAGCCAGGCGTTTTGGCAGTTTCTCCTGTTTATATGGTGGGCTTGATGTTTTGATTCATGTGGAACAGGTTAGTCGGGTCGTACTTGTTCTTAAGCGCCACCAACCTCTCATAGTTTTCCCGGTAGGCCGCCCTGATACGCTCCTCCCCTTCATCCATCATGAAGTTAATATAGGTTCCTTCAGCAGAGTAGGGATGCAACGCCGACCAGTACTCCCGTACCCACTCCATGTTCTTTGGAGTGTCCGCCGGGTTAGGATACATCGCGGCAATAACATGCACAAACTGCGCGTCGCGGTAGTTGAACGCAGTCTCGTCCTTCCCGACCCGCTGTAAGGCGCCACCGATAGGAACAAGGTGCATTGTTGATTCGACTGTTGGAACCTTCGGACCGTGCTTGACATGACCCTCGATTGCCTCGTCGGTCAGCTCCTTCGCGAAGTCAGACTTCCAGTAATGCTGGAGTCCTGGCGGCAGTAGAGCATCGAACATGCTCTGGAGCACGGGATAAGGTATCGGACCGAGAAGGTCCAATGCAGGGGGACCGAATTGCCTGATCGGCTTTACAACTTCCTCTGCCTTCTCCATCGGCCCGGAATAGCAGGCGATGATAGCACACATGGTGACGCCATGAAGGGGTTCAGGAATGAATGGCGCTGCCGGTGCGATCAGGAACGCGAATACCGCACCCAGATCTTCGGGTGCCGTAGCCATGTAGTCACGGAAGAACCGCAGGACCTCGCCAGTTTTCTCAATGGGATAGAGCACCGGGCCACCCAGAACCGTGCTCACCGGATGCAACTTGTACTCGAAGGATGTCACAACGCCAAAGTTGCCACCACCACCACGCACACCCCAGAAGAGGTCCTCGTTCTCGTCGGCGCTGGCAGTGATGAACTGTCCATCGGCCGTCACAACGTCCACCGAAATCAGGTTATCGCACGACAGACCGTACTTGCGCGTGAGATAGCCGAAGCCACCACCTAACGTGAGACCTGCAATGCCAGTGGTGGAGAGAATCCCGCCCGTCGTCGCAAGGCCAAACGCATGTGTTGCGTGATCGAAGTCACCCCACGTGCATCCACCCTCGGCACGGGCAGTGCGCTTCTTGGGATCGACGCGGACACTCCTCATACGTGACAGGTCAATCACAAGGCCGTCATCACAGACGGCGAAGCCGGCAACATTGTGACTGCCACCACGGATGGATAGCGTAAGCTTGTTCTCGCGGGCAAAATTGACAGCGGCTATGACGTCAGCTACCCCAGCACAACGCACGATCAGGCGGGGATGCCGGTCGACCATCGCGTTGTAGACTTTGCGTGCTGCATCGTAGCCATCATCGTCTGGCTGGATAAGTTCTCCTCGTAGGCTCGCTTTCAAGGTTTCGATACCCGGCTTCTCGAGAACCTCGCTTGCGGTGCTGCTACCAGGCTGATCTTTGTACTCTTCTTCTGACATGGAAGATGTCCCTTTCTGTTCTCTTGATGTTCACACTAGGGAAGAGTTTCTTCCCTGGTTGGAGGAGCCGATGCTCAACTCCAGCCACTATGCAAACGCTGCAAGGCCGCATTTTTCAACTACAATTTATAGGGCAAGGTACTAGCTGGCCTGTCCCGGCACAGAAACCACGCCAAGTTGTTGCATCAGGTCAGTGTTGATCCATTCTTCGAGGAACTTCCCGTTTGCGACACGCATGATGGAAATCCCCGTTACTGCTACCTGTTTGCCTGTCGGTGGAATACCCATGAAGTCGCCTTTGTGGGTGCCACCATACGTAAAGCGAACCACGACTCTGTCTCCTTCCCCGATCATGTCTTCAATGGTAACATGCAGGTCGGGGAAGGCTGTGAGGAACATCGAGATGAACTGTTTGAACGGTTCTCGACCCTGGATCGTCCTTGAGGCAGCATGAAACACGAAGTCAGGGACATGCAGCTCATCGAGGACTGCCAGGTTCCTCTGATTCATGGTCTCTTCAAAGCCACGACGTGCGAGAGCCTTGTTGTCTTCTGCTGACATAGAAGAAACTCCTTTCTTTAAGATGTTCACTCAAGAGAAGAAATGCTTCTCTTGTTACACAGGAATTACCAGAAAGGCTCAGCTGTGCCATTCCGCTTACCGTCTCACCCCCACTGGCAGTGGGGGTGGAGTGGCAGTTGGGGTGGGCTGCAACATGATATGTACCGACTGCTCGGCTGAGGTCGAGGTGTTCGAGTTAGTCACATCGCCACAGACAATGGGAAGGAACTGATCGTTGGTGCTGAGGCCAGGGCCGTTATGCACATACACGTACCATCCTGTAGCCGGAATGCCGTTCATGATGTTTTTGACTACCGTGGTTGATGTCGCAACGCCATGCGCATCGGCGACGACCGTCGTGAGGGGATAGATCACGTTGCCCTGGTTCGCACAACTACCAGTATGGATATGAGCCGGGTGCATGCTACTTGGAGTCAGCCCGATCAGCGATATCTTCACAGTCAATGCGTGACTGGCAGGGTCCCAACTGAGGTCTGCTGTGCCATTAGGCATATGCTTCAAGGTTGCACTCCCACTGATGGTAGGGATTGTCGGAATGCTCGTTACTGCGGGTGCGCTTGTCGGTATCGAGGCAGGAGCACTCTTGCTGACATCACGGGCGGCGAGGAACAGTACTCCCACGACACAGAGCAAAGCAAGTGGGTTGGATTTTCGCTGGATAAAATTCCTGGTAACCATAACATATCCTTTCGAATATTGACCTCTGGTCGGAATGGTAGTCACGACTCCATCTACTCTGAAAACGATGTGGGTCTCCATTTTTCAGCTATGGATATAGCATTTTGAGTATTGCTTTTCCCTCTATTACTATTCTTCATTGCGCATGGAAGTCAGTGTGTCTGTCTTGGTAGAGGTTGGTCTGCGTGGAAGGTAGTGATCGAATGTTTTTTCTGCTACTCCCAAGGCGATGCCATAGATGATGATCAGTGTTGCGAACATGCATTTGTTGAGAAGCGGTATGCCAAGGGCGAAATCGGCGGCAGTAGACGATGAATTTACTAAAATTGGCAATCCGACAAGCAGGAGGAGAATACCGCAGATCAGGCCTCTCCAGACGGGACCAGGGAGGTACTTTCTGGCTTTGGGAGAAGAATAGACGGCCATGGTGAAGAAAGTGATCACGAATCCGGCAGCAAATCCAAGGAAAAGTCCGAAGAAGAGGATGTTGAGGGTGCCTGCAATGCTGAACTGTAGTGGCATGTGAGCGGTTACTGCGACGATGCGCATGATGATGCGGGCACCGATGCCTGCTACGAGTCCTGCGATCACGCTAGAAAGGGCTCCTACGCCAAACATGCGTTCTGGTGTTGTTTCCTGTGGCATGCTCTTTCTCCTTTGTCTAAACCGTTGCAGTCGCTACTCCTCGCCCGGAGGATGTCCAATCACATAGGTAGCATCAGTTTTGCTCGGTTGCTTTGCATGGTGAAACCTTCGTTGGCTTTCTTTTTCTTGTGCATGGAGGAGTGGCCGATGCTCCACTCCATCCACCCTGTAAACGATGCGAGGCCGCATTTTTTAGCTATGATTGTGCAGGGCAAGGTACTTGCTAGCCCCTCCTGGCTGTGAGCCTCCCAGTGTTCCAATACTCCTTACCTGTCTCCAGCATACCTGACCGGGTGTTCCCGTGTCATGAGACGGATTCCCAATTCGTTGGGAAATTGTTCCCGACCCCGTCGGGATTGGTTGCTTGCTCTGCTGAGGTCTTTGAACCAAGGGAAAGAAACACCTTCCAACAGGTTGTTGGCGCTCCAGATGAATGGATTAGTGAAGCACCAGTGGGGCCGGTAATGAGGTTGCCTCTCTCTCCGGCTGATTTCCCTTTCCTCAACGATGTGGTGGGTCACCGAGAAGAGGAATCCATGTTTGTATCTCGGATGAGAATGACCTTCGAAAAGTGGCGTTCTGGAGTGTTTAAGGTAGTGAAGTAAGTGGAGTACAGCCTACAAAATATAAGTCGTTTCGCACCCGACCCAGGGCGACCACATCACAACCCTGGATGCAATGCATTCTCCACGACTTGCCGAGCTTGCGGCTCAACCTGCGCCAATAATGTTGCGAATTGTTGCTCGCCCACTGCTTTGCGTAAAGCATCTATCCATTGCTGCGTCATATCAAATCCTGTTAATTCCTGTATCTTTGCACGGTTGTGAGTTGCCTTCTCAAGCCTGTTGCACGAGCCATACATATAGTGATCGGCAGGATTTGATATCACATCGCGATTTGGACTCTGTACATCCTCGAAGATGCCTCTGGCAAGCAGAAAACAGGCCAGAGCAACTTCATAACGACTCCGCTCAAAGTAGAGCGTACCAATATTGTGCAGCGTCACCCCTTCCCCGCCGCGGTCACCTACCTCCCGGTGGATACTCAACGCCTGCTCATAGTACGCGAGCGCCTCCTGCTTCTTCCCCAACGCGTCGTACACCAGGCCCAGATTGTTCAGCATCGTCCCTTCCCCCCATCGGTCGCCTACCTCCCGGCAGATACCCAACGCCTGCTCATAGTACGCGAGCGCTTCCTGCTTCTTCCCCAACGCGTCGTACACCTTGCCCAGATTGTTCAGCATGGCACCCTCACCCTTACGATCTTTTACTTCCCTGTGTATTTCTAGTGCTTGCTCATAGTACCCTATAGCCTGTTTCTTCTGCCCAAGCACCTCGTAGGCGCTACCTAAGTAGTAGCAGATGTCCGCTTCCTGCAAACGCTCTGGTTGCCACCTGTCTAACGGCAATAATAGTTTACACAACTCCAAGAGAGCAGCATTACCTCCCCAATTTTTCAGATCAACGAAGATGCCTTCATTCTGTACTAGATCATACGTCTCTCGCCACTGCTCGGCCTGCCACAACTGCCAGGCCGCCTCGATCAGAGGCTGCACATCGCTGACACGTCGTCGCCTGTCACGCGGCGGACAGCTCGTTTTTGCTTGTTGTAGGTAGTACTGAGCTGCTTTGGCATGCGCTGCGTTGAGGGTTTGTCGATTGGCTTGCTCATCATCTTCAACAAAGTGGTCCCGCGCATAGTCGGCGACAATGGCGTGCAGTTGGTAGCGGCCTTCTCCCGGGGCCTGGATGAGTTGCTGGGTACGCAGTGTTTTCAGGACAGGTGGTATCTTTGCCTTTGGTGTTCTGGTTATGAGTGCCTGTGCTGTCTCCAGCGGTACGGGTTCGCGGTAGAGCGAGAAGGCGCGCAGTGGTTCGCGCTGTACCTCGCTCAGTTGCGTATAGATGTGGTCGAGGAGATTAGCGGCGATGTCGCCCTTCCAGAATGTTGGGTCTGTGAGGATGGTGGTAAGGCCCATGCTATAGTCACGCGAGAGGGTTGCTAAGAGGACGAGCGCATAGGCATGACCATCACAATGTTCCACTGCTGTGCGTAGTTCTGCATCCGTGCCATTGACACCCTGGTTGCGTAGCAGGGCTGTTCCTTCACTGATCTTTAGCCCGGCGACAGCATATTCTTCCATGCAGGTCGGTGGGTATTCGCGGGTTCCTTTTGGTCGCGGACGACTGGTGAGCAGGACGCGGCAGCCGGATTGCTCAAGTTTCTGACTGTTGAGTACGTCGATCCATTCGCCTACACCTGGCCGGTCGGCAAGGGCGTGGCCTGTTTGTCCGTCCAGCAGGTTCTCGAACTGATCCAGGACGATTAGGCGGGGTTTGTCTGCTGTCTTCAGGGCGTTGAAGAGCGCTGCTGCCTGGTTCTGCAAGGCCAGGTTGCCAAAATCGGGTATGGGTTTGCCTAACGCAGTACAGATGTTGCCCGCTATATCGGCGAAGGTGACGGCAGGATCAATCGTGAGCCAGAGCGGTTCAGCAGCAAATGGGCCGCTACCATTGTTGTGCTGCTCCTGGGCGTAGCGATAGACAAGGGCGGCGAGGGTTGATTTGCCGACGCCGCCGATGCCTGTGAGGACGATGGCGCTGATGTCCGGCTGCGTGAGCCTGCCGTATACGTCTTCGACGACGCTCTTACGTTGCTGGATGGTTTTGGGGTCGGTGAGCGGAGGAAAGCCTACGATACCGCGACTGGTTGAAGGAAGGTTATGTGGCATATCACTTTTTGTACTCAGTTTCTCAACAATCTCTCGAATCCCCCTGGCAACATCAAAAAACGCTTCGTCACGCTTTGCCCAACTGGCCACAGGTTTGCCATTTTGGGGTAGAGCTTGAAGCTTGCCGAACAGAGCACTCTTCCAATCAGCCTGTCGCAGAATGACAGGTATCACGCGAGCCTCTCCTGTTTCATGCCTTTCAAGAGCCCGCTTCATCTCAATGTCATAGCAGTAATCCGAGGCGATAAAATCAGCACTGACGAGCAGTAGGATGATTTGAGCTGTATTCAGGTGTGTATCAATCTTCCCTGCCCATTCCTCTCCCGCCCCAATTTTGCGGTCATGCCAGCTAGAGATGAGTCCCTCTCGCTTCAAAAGACTTAGTTGTGTTTCAAGTTGGTCCCGCAAGCGTTGATCTTTATGAGCATAGGAGAAGAAGACCTCGAGGGCTTTTGTTGGTTTGGGTGTCAAGGACATAGATTTATCCCCCGCTACAATACGATGTCATCCAGCGCTAGGCCCAGTGTCATGTGTTGATGTGATTATAACATAATACAGCAGGGATGCATAATCATGGCTATCCCATCGGGTGCGTGTCACAATTTGATGATGTTGGAGGAAATGACACGGCGGGCGACCACAAAGGTCCACACCCAATCCCACAGCGCACCCGCCCCGGGCGTGTTTCATTTTTTTTGCACAGGTAGTCCTGAACTGGGGGTTGGGGTGGCCTGGCCCGAAGCAAAAATCTGCATTTCACCTCACCCGCCGCTACGGCATTTAAGAAACCCGCCGTAACGCTTCCTCCACAACCTGCTGCGCTTGCAGCTCCACCTTCGGTAACAGTCCACCAAACGCTTGATCGCCGATCTTTTTTTGTAACTCTTCTATACAACCCTGCGTCTCATCCCTTTCGGGACCCTGTACTTCCTCGAAGATGCTCTTTGCAAGCATGAAACTGGCGAGGGCAACGTCGTATTTCTCCTGTTTGAAGTAGAACACACCCAGATTATGTAATGTGGTGCCTTCGCCTTCCCGGTCATCGGTATCTCTGCGCATTTTTAATGCCTGCTGATAGCATTTCAACGCCTGCTCCTGCTGGCCCAGATCAGCATAGAGCTTGCCCAGATCATTGAGGGTTGTGGCCTCCCCGCCATGGTCGCCAACTTCCCTGCGTATGGTTAATGCACGTCCAAGGTACTCCAACGCACGCTCTTTTTGACCCATGCCGGCATAAACCTGACCCAGGTTGTTGAGCGTTTTGCCCTCGCCCCAACGATCCAGTCCTTTACAGATCTGCAACGATTGCTCAAGGGATGCCAGCGCCCGCTCCTTTTGTCCTAAATCAAAATAGACTCTGCCTAGATTCTTGAGCGTTCTGCCTTCGCCTAAGCGATCACCCACTTCTCTACGTATGCTCAGCGCTTGTCCAAAATATTCTAATGCCTCCTCCTTTTGCCACAGGCCATCATAAAGCTTGCCTAAATTGTTGAGGGTCCAGCCTTCCCCACTAAGATCTCCCACCTCTTGATAGAGCTGTAATGCCTGCTCGTAATAATCCAGCGCTTGCTTTTTCTTCCCCAATGCACTATAGACCTCACCTAAATGGCTGAGGGTCGTGGCTTCCTCCCCATGATCTCCTATCTCTCTGGATATGCTCAACGCCTGCTCACAGTAGTCCAGGGATTTCATCCTCTGCGCCAGCGCTCTGTGAATCCCAGCCAGACTGTTAAGGTTCATCACCTCATCCCCACGATCTCCCATTTCCCTGCAGATTTGCAGTGCCTGCTCAAAATACTCCCGTGCTCGCTCTCGTTGACCCAGTATGCTGTAAATTCGACCCAGATTATTGAGCGCCCAGCCTTCTCCCCTAAGGTCACCTTGCTCTCGGCACATGTTCAATGCACGCTCAAGATACTCGTGCGCTCGCTCCATCTGCCCTAACGCGCTGTAGACCGCACCCAGGTTGCTATAGATGCATGCAGCTTGAGTAGGCTGGGGGTGCCATCTATGCACCGGCAACAGTGGTTCATACAGTTCCAGTAAGATGGCGTTGCCTCCCCAGCGATTGAGATCAGCAAAAAGCTCCTCTTGTTCCATCAGGTTGTAGGCTTCTTGCCACTGCCCGGCCTGACTGTGTTGCCAGACGGCTTCGACCAGGTCATGAACGTCGCTACGTTGTCGTCTCTGTTCACGCGGAGGACAACTCCGCGCTGCTTGCTGCAGGTAATATTGCGCTGCCCTGGCATGGGCGTCTTGTAAGGTTTGTTGATTCGTCTGCTCGTGATGCCCGTTAAAGCGACTGTGTGCGTAGTCAGCAACGATGGTATGAAGTTGATAGCGGCCCTCGCCCGAAGCCTGGAGCAGGTGCTGTCTGAGCAGCACATCCAGGGCAGGCAAAGTCTGAGCTTCTGGTACTTCGGCACTGAAGTCGAGCAAGGGTTTCGCTGCATCCAGTGATACTGGCTCGCGATAGATGGAGAAAGCTAACAGGAGTTTGCGCTGTACTTCGTTCAGTTGTTGATTGTAGATAGAGTCAAGTAGATTTCGGGCGATGTTGCCCGTCCAGAGCTGGGCATAGGTCGGGTTGCTAAACAGAGTCGTGAGACTCAGGCTGCGATTACGGCGCAGGAACGATGCCAGGAGCGTGAGCGCAAAGGCATGACCGGTGCAATGCTCTACGGCCATACGTAACTCCGCCTCGGTGGCCACAACCTCCTGCTTGCGTAACAGTTCTATGCCCTCAGCGATTTCCATACCGCGACTGTGATACTCTTGCATGTAGGTTGGCGGGTATTCACGAGTTCCTTGTGGCCAGAGGCGGCTGGTGAGCAGGACGCGACAGCGACATGGCTGGCTATTGAGGGCATCGAGCCACTCACCCACGCCTGCGTGGTCCGCAAGCGCATAGCCTGTTTGCGTGTCGAGCAGGTTCTCAAATTGATCCAATACGATCAGGCGCGACCGTTCAGTGGTGTTCAGGGCATTGAAGAGTGCCACTGCCAGATTTTGAGGTGTGAGACTGCCAAAATCAAGCTGAGGTTTATCCAGGGCTTCAAAGATGGTGCCAACAAGGTCGGTGATGGTGACGGCGGGGTCTATCCTGAGCCAGAGGGCTTCAGCTGTAAAGGGGCTGCTACCGAGACGACGCTGTTCTTCGGCATGGCGATGGATGAGGGCGGCGAGGGTCGATTTGCCGACGCCTCCTATGCCGGTCAAGACGATAGCTGTGATATCAGGCTGAAGCAGCTGCGCATAGACTTCCTTGACGACTTTTTCGCGTTGTTGGATGGTTCTGGAGTCGGTGGGTGGAGGAAAGCCGACGATGCCACGATAGGCGGCTTTTTCCTGCGCAGGTGAGATGGAAGGAAGCGGCTGCGTCGTGGGAAAGGGTACAATAATGGGAGGGATAGCCTGTGGAGATAGAGACGTGCCAGCTGTGGATACTTGTGAAGTATGGTAGGAAAGAAGGTGATGTTCAGATGAGCCAGCAGAGGAAGAGACGGGGAAGAGCCATTGAAAGAGGCTAATCACGACGCCGAGGGCGGTGAAGATGATGATCGGTAAGATGCTGATCCAGGGACCGTTACTATTCGCTACCCAGATGATGGCACCAACGGCGATCAGGATGAAGGTGATGATCACAATGACCCAGCGTAGCCAGGGGCGATGCTTGTGCCCGTTACGCTGTCCCTGCGGATTGTTGGTCGGCTGTATCTGCTCTTGCTGTACCATGCCTACCTATCCCTCGGCACTGAACGGATCGTCAGGTTTCTATGGGATTATAGCATGATATGGCAGGGATGGGAATCAATAATGAGACATTTTTGAGAGCGAAGGAAGGCGAGAAGCTGGTTGGCATCGTATCTTGCTAGAGAACACTTCCCGCTCGTTCCTTCTACGGTGAATAGCTCCTGGCGTGGTTATTCGTCGGTCCTGCTGCCAGGGAAACCCGAAGTCCAGCGCCTGACAAAGGCAGCTTGCGCATCGATCATCTTGTGGGCAGAATCTTGCCAGAGTTGTATGAGGTCCGTACCTGCTTTTGTAGCAGTTCCAGGCTCTACCCTAAAATTGATGTCCCGCACAATATCGAACCAGCTCTGCCAGATCTGCCGCTCGGCGTCGGTCCAGCGCTGCAACAATTCCCGCCCTTGTCGAGCCATATCACGCAGCTCCTCGGGTGTCCCTTGGGCGTTGGCCAGCATCTCGGTCCATTCGCGGGTCCACTGCTCCCGTGCATCCAGCGTCTGTTTCACCGATGTTTGCCAGGCTTCCACGGTTTTAGTCCATAGCTCGAGAGTCGGTGCGCCGCCGAAACCTCGAACGGTGTCGAGCCAGTTCGTCAGTAACTTCTGTTGTGTCTCGGCCCATGTCTTGATCAGACTTTCACTTGATTTGCTTTCGCTCACTGAAAATACTCCTTTCGGATATCAAACCTGGGTGCAATTATCCACGGTGACGACATACTACTGAGAACTGCTAGAGTATTAGACGCGGGCTACAAATAGCGGACATCATACGTATGATAACGTGATCTTAGCGCGATAGCAAACGCAACCATTCTAATGACCATTGCTTCCCAGCGTTCATATAGTTTTCTCTCGTTGGAAACAAACCTCAAAGCGCTGGAGCATTACAGCCGCCTCACCCATGTTGGCCGGTGGCAAGCCTCCTGGATGAACCAAGAACCCCCCTGATGAATCAGGGGGAGTGTCAGACAAAAGCACTGAAGCCGGTGATAGCCCGGCCAACAATCAGCGTATTCATTTCGCGAGTACCTTCGTAGGAGTAAATGGCTTCGGCATCGGCCACAAAGCGGCCGACGTGGTGGTCGAGCAAAATGCCGTTGCCGGCCAGCAGTTCGCGGGCGTAGCCCACCGTCTCGCGCATTTTGACGGTGCAGAATGCTTTGGCCAGCGAAGCGTGCTCGTCCCGCAAAATGCCTGCATCCTGCATCTGCGAGAGGCGCATGACCATGGATTCGGACGCGGTGATGTTGCCGAGCATGCGCACCAGCAGATCCTGCACCAGTTGGAAGCGGCCGATAGGACGGCCAAACTGCTCGCGTTCCTGGGCATACTTGAGCGCCAGCTCATACGCCCCCCGTGCACAGCCAACTGCTTGCCAGGCCACACCTGCCCGCGTCATGCACAGCACCGCAGCCGTGTCCCTAAAGGAGTTCGCATTCTGAAGCCGGTTGGCTTCTGGAACACGGCAGTTGTCCAGCGTGATGAGGGCATTCTGCACCACGCGTAAGGCAATCTTGTTCTTGAGTTTCTCCGGTTTGAAGCCCGGGGTGTCTTTCTCGACCAGGAAGCCTTTCACCTGGTTGTCCGCCAGGTCGCGGGCCCAGATGACGGTCACGTCGCTGAAAGTGGCATTGCCAATCCATTTTTTCTGCCCATTGAGCACCCAGGTATCTCCTTCGCGCTGGGCGGTAGTGGTCAGACCCCCGGAGGTTCCCGACCCAACGAGCGGCTCGGTCAGGCCGAACGCGCCAATTTTTTCCAGGCGTCTCATCGGCGGCAGCCACTGCTGTTTCTGCTCTTCTGAGCCGCACAAATAAATCGAACCCATCGCCAGGCCACTGTGGACGCCGAAGAACGTGGCGATTGAACTATCCACTCGTGCCATTTCCACCGCTACGAGGCCATCCAGCACGGCACTCTTGCCCGGGCAGCCATAGCCGCGATACACCTGGCCCGCGATGCCCAGCGCCGCCAGACCTGGGATGAGCTGATGTGGAAATTCCTCGCGGATCCAGTACTCATTGATGATGGGTGCGACCTCGGTCTCCATAAATGTCCGGACCCGGTGCAGCAGGGCCTGATCTTCCTCGCTCACGGTCGCGCTAATGTGATAAAAATCGCCATCGACTTTTGGAAGTGCTTTCTTTGCAACGCTCGTCATTGTTCCCTCCGAAATAGTATGGACTGTACTTGGCGGCGACCGGCAGGGGGTGCCGGGGGACGCAGTCCCCTGGCCGGAGCGCGAGGTGTCCTCGCTTCCTTCCCTTTTTCCTCGCCTGCCGTGTTAAAAATAACGACCAGAGTAATTATATGAGCTAAAAAGAAGTATTGCCAATAGTTGATGTTGAAAACCTCCTCCTTATCAACCCACCGCGTAAAACCCTGTGCTTCAGCACTGGGGATAGAAGCAGCGTTCCTTGTTTGGGGCTGGGGTGGTAGGGACACCCTTGATATGCGTTTACTTTGAATGTATAATAAATGCATGGATAAGCAGGAAGAAATACCCATCAAATCAGTCTCTATCCGCATCCCTATCGATATGCTAGCAGAGTTACATAAAGTGGCCAAGCAACATAACCGCTCGCCTCTCATGGAGAGATCCTGACCGCCATTGGAGAGCATCTCAAGAAAAGCCAGAAAGAGCAACGTAACCCATGGCCAAGAAGCCTCAGGACCCCAATGTGAGATGCAAGGCGTACAAGTTTCGCTTGTATCCCACCCACAAGCAGATCGGCACCTTGGAATGGACCTTGCGCCGGTGCAAAGAGTTGTATAATTCCGCCCTGCAAGAACGCAAAGAGGCCTATCAGTTGTGTGGCGTGTCT
>WNFA01001174.1_pt1 | contig 36455 bp, 26 predicted proteins | sample 5400481 | NCBI WGS metagenome assembly WNFA01 (sample SAMN13153340, study PRJNA577476) | soil metagenome | isolation source: 120 cm saprolite under Douglas fir tree site 2 hole 1 replicate 2 | place: USA:California | collected 2015-04-18 | reverse complement strand
GATCGACCTGCGCTGCAAGACCTCGCCGCTCCGGCGAAGGCAGCTTGCCCAGCTTTTCACGAATGAGAACACTCATCACATAGACACCCAGAATAATGCCCACATAAGGCACGACCTCCAACGTGATGGCCTTCAATCCCGCTACGAACTTGTCAGCAGCGACGGTATGCTTGGGGTCCGTCACATAGATCGACAACGCTTTGATCCACCCAAAGAATATTTTGGCTGCCACGCCACCTACCAGCGCATAGACGAGCAGGGCAATCGGTGCAGCCGTACGCGGTCTGGCACCCGCAAGGGCCCATCCACCCCCAAACCCACCCCGTGCCACTACATTACTGAGTGGCCAGTGTACGCCAAGTTCCCATATGAGCAACCCACCCATAAAGCTGCCGAAGATCGCTATCATCAAGAACGTTGACTCTTTCGTCGCGTAGGCCAGAGCGAAGGCCGCGGCAGCAATGACAATCCAGCGCATCTTGCGGCTACGCACGTAGCGCGCAGTAGCGACGACCAGTAGCAGGGTGAAGCAGGCGAAGTAGATGTCTTCGCGGGCAAAGCGTGAGAAGTAGACTATACTCGGCGAGACGGCCAGGAGAAAGCTGGCAATCCAGGCACCAAGCTTGCCGAGATAGTCACGCAGGAAGTATGGCAGTCCAACAATTACCGTACCTAGTGTGGCAGCTGGGATGCGTACAGTAAAGGTATTGACGCCATTGTCATACACACCCAACCACTGCGAAACCCTATACACCAGTGCGATGATATGAAACTGAAATGGTCCATGCAGCAGGGGATCGTATTGATAGCAGGTATAGCCGGGCATTGCATTGAAACAAGCAGCCCAGTTTTCCAGGTTGTGCATCAACTGCAGCGAGAAGTAGGCATGCAGGCTTTCATCGTGATGCAATGGCTTATCGCCAAGTCCCCAAAAACGCAGGATCGCCCCAAGCAGGATGACTCCCCAGAAAGCAACCCCAACCAGCAACTGCTCGCGAGAAGGTGGAGCGGGCAGATGGAATCCGTGTTGTCGAGGTTGCTCAACGGGCGGAGGCAAGCTCACGCCCTCCTCTTTAACCAACGCGGCTCTTTCCTCGATGACGGAAGCATTGGGCGAAATGCTTACATCGGTACGCTCGGCTCCCAGGTTATGTTCGTTCCCTGCTTGCTCACCGACGATACGAGGCTCAGTTTCATAACTTCTCAAAGGAACTCTCCTTTTTCTAAAGCAACGCGGGCATATCTGTCTCCCAGATAGGATGCCACAAGGGTCCGCACGGGCGACCACGAGGGTCCCCACCCATCATCCTGGCAGCCGCAAGGGCCCATCCACCCCCCCCTGCCACTACATTTTTGGCTTCGCAGCCCCTACGGGATTTTGTATATTGTAACACCATCGGCAGAATAAACAACCGGCATAAACGATGCGAAACGATGCAGGTTGGCTGTCGGATATTTTGCTTGCTCAAAAGGGCCAACATAGAGATATTGCGCGTTGTAATGAGCAAGCAGAGCCATCACCACATCAGGGTGCGCATCAGTGTAAATTGAATCAATATCGCCAGCGCGGCGGCTGAACTCAGCAGCATTCAAGCCTTTGTTGAGCCAGTTGACGCGCCACTGGTATTCGTGTCCCACCCAGCCCATCGGTGCGGGCAGGCCGGTCAGCGCCGAGATGTGCGCGTAGTCGCTGTAGTCCGGCCCAACCGCCTCTATAATGACAGGATCACCACTGACGTTGCGGTTAAGCCAACGAATAGCGGCATAGTCACCAGGATCAGTGGACTGCAAGTAGGCTAGCCCATCCAGGCTATTCGTACGTTGTGCATAATGATTGGTGCGTGCATAGGATCCAGCGAGTGGATACACGGCACCAGCCAGTAGCAACGCGAGCAAGACCACCATCCAGAGCACTTCTACCAGGCCTTGTAGCCAACGTTGCAGCTTGGATAACATCGCAGCAGGACGAATACTCTCCCGGATAAAGTACAGCCCTGCCCCAGAAGCAATAGAGAGTAACGCCCAGGCCTGGAAATAGAACTTAAAGACCGTATTCATGCGCGGAAAGTTATCCGCAAAGACATCTTTCAAGAAAACCACTTCGCAGAAAGCCACAAGAGCAAATGCGACCGTGCCTAACAATAGTATAAATGCACGTGGGCGATCACGCAATTGGGACAGTACCGATGCCACACCTAGCAAGGTAATGCTGCTAGCCACCACAAACGTTGCACCGTTACGCAGCAGGGCAATTGCGCCAAGCTCGGCCACAATGGCAAGTAACAGCCAGAAACTCCCACGATAAATCGGGGAGCTACTGATGCGGATACCCGCTCCCGCCAGGACCGGTATCCAACGTTTCAAGGCAGCGGCCAGGAGCAACGAGAGGAAGACAAAGGCAAATATACCATAGATCAGTACTTCATTACCCAGCTGAGAACGGTCGGCAGGCCCTACCAGACCCAATCCCTGCGAAGGCGAACTAAAACTGAGGTAGAACGGTACATAGAGGAGGAATGACAGCGCAGCGATGTTCACTACCACAATGAACACATCCAATACGAGTTCGAAACCGAAGCGTGATGCGTGAGCTAACCACTGCTGTAATGCGATACAAGCGAGGGTGATACCCAGGTAGGTAGGAAAGTCCCAACCATTCATAGCGAAGAGGCCACCGAGTACCAACGCCGTCGTTCCCAATGTCAGCGGCATACGCCAGCCACGACCAAAGATGAGCATACCTTTGGCGTCGTGCGCTAGAAACAGGTTCAGTGCCAGGGCTAAAGCCAGAATGGTGAACGCGAGTGCCAGCACATGTGCATGGAAGCACGAAAGTAGGAAGCTGAAGGCTGGAAATTCGTTGATCGTCTTATCGACCACACGCGATGGGGAAAACCAATCGAACTGCGACCAGTCACCATGGATTTGAAACCATTGCTGTGTGGCTGCGAGATTGCCCAGCACCTGACCCATCAACATAGTGATCAGTCCGTACGGCATGGCACCGAGCAATGATGGGTAGAAAGTATCAGGTCGCTCCATCGCGGCTTCCGTAGGGGCGGGAGTGGTGAGGGGTTGGGTGGGGGAGACGTGCTCGATAAATCGGCACTCTACAGTCTCCGCCCGCGTAGCTCTCATGCGCAGGTGTCGTGCCCAGGCGACAACGTTGCAGGTTACACCAAAAAGGTTGACAGCAGTCAGGCCGAAGAACATGCAGATGCCGGTATTGAAGGCAATGGAAGGCGGCTGCCCAAGCAATTTTGCCAGTACCGCAACCGTAAAGTGAGCATAATAGTAGTAGTTGATGGGGTAGCCAGAGAACCACATGTCATTGGGCGGCAAATGCGGACTTCGCATAATTGCCGCAATGAAGCCCTCGTCCATAAACATCTCAAAGGAGCGAATATCTGGCCCATAGGAGCGAATCCAGCCCAGGAGGAAGACCATGCCCAGAAATACAATTTCACAGGCCACAATGTAGATGAAGTGGGCACGCAACACTTTGATGATGGCGCGGTATGTTCGTACGAAACCCATGATGCCGAAGGCCGATAAGATAAGTAAGATGCCGGCGATAAACATCTGGTTGAAGGGAAGCGCATGTACGTACATGAGTGGTAACCAGACACAAAAAGCCAGCAAAGCGATCGCTATGGCTTTGCTGAAGGCCCAGCCTCGGTCCGGAAGATTATGAAAGACGGTGATAGTGAGCGGCAGGCAGATGAGGCCTATCAACTCGACTAATGCCCACATTTGCAATAGTTCAAACATACATGCTCTCCAGAAGCGAATGACCCTGCCAGGTCCCATCACCAATCCCCGCCTGCGGATGCCCCTCTTCTCAAAGATGGGGAGGAAGCAGGCGTTCCGATCTCGTGGGGCAGGGGCGGGGAAAAGCTGCCTGCCCTTCTGCTAGGCCCATTCGTACTCATACCCATCCGCTCTCTGCACCAGGACACAATAGCGAGCGTTGATGCCGTCCACTTTGCCCACACGGAACGAGCCAGAAGCCCGCACTGCCACACGTCCTCGGTGGATGCCTGCCGTCTTGAGCGGCCCTGACACCTCCGCTCGCACCACGTCGCCGGTCTTGAAGCCCCGCACCTGCTTCTGACGCATCTTGTAGCCTCGCGGGAAGCCTTCTGCTGTCCAGTTAGTGCGACAATGCTCACCTCGGCCTGTTGCCTTGATCCGTAGCGTCTTCAGCCTCCCCAGCTTGACGCCTGCGATCTCTCCCACACACAACGCGTCTTTGGCATGTGTTTTCTCGATGCCGAAACGTGCCCGGTTCCAGCGCGTGCGTCCTCCCGTCCAGGTGCCGACGGGCACTCCAAAGCGGCGCAGAGCCTCGACCAGCGCAAAGCGTGCCGCATTGACAGAGGCTGCATCCTTGAGCGGTCGTCTGGCGGTTGCCTCAACCTCGGGATGGCCGAATTCGTGAGCCGTCTGGTTTCCTTTGGCCGTGTTGCAGATATGGCAAGTGAGAGCCAGGTTGCTGATGCGATTGGAACCGCCCCGAGAGCGAGGTCGGATGTGATCGATCTCGAAAGGACCATCCGTCTTGCCACAGTACGTACACCGATACTCGTACTTGAGCAGCAGGTAGGCCCGCACCTCCCATCCGGCACGTTCCCCTTGCTGGTACTCGACGCCCTGGATCTCTGGGTTCTCAAGCAGTTGGTTATCGAAGCGGACCCGCTCGACCTCGATGCGGCTGATGGGAACCCATCGGCCATATCGCCTGGTCCAGGTGAGGATGTTGCCCACACGGGAGCACACCGAGGGCGGCAGCCACCCTTTGGGGACGACTCGGTTGTCGAAGCGGGGCGCTCGGTGACGCAGATTGGCGCTGCGTCTACGCCGCCGGGCATTTCTTTGGGTCTGTTTGCCTCGATGGACGGACTCCCCTCGATGCTGCACTTCGGAGAAAAAGAGCGCATGATGCACCTCTCCCTCTGGCGTCTGTTCTCCCCGGACCACGGTCATGCCGGTGATTCTGCTGCCAGGGTCAATTTTGAGCACGCTCTCTTGCAGCACGCTGTCCTGGGCGCACCGGTCGCGCAAACGGATGACAAAGGGCTTGACCCGATGAACTACCGCTCGCCCCCGCGCGAGCAAGAGTCGCGCCCGCTTGGGAGTACACGGCATCAAAGGCTTCTTGTGTCGGTCTAAAACGAACACCATGAATGTTGCATCCTTTCTGTTCCCCTTCGGGACCCCTTACGGGGCGGTCTGACGCGCCTGGGATGGCATTCCCAGGCAGCTCCTCTCGCCAATGTTGGACCGGCTTGCTCTTGTCCAGCACACCGCCCGACACCCCGAACGGGCTTTTAATGCTGGACGACAGGGCCAGGAATTGAGGAGGCGTTCCTGGGTGTCCTGACCGGACCAACGGAGTTCCCTCGTCTCCCTGCCTGCGGGATCAGGAACTCAGGCTGGACAACGACGGGCCTGCGGAAAGATGACCGCAAGCCCCGCGCTTCAGCGCTGGGGTCGTTGACCGCTTCCTACCATAAAACACGCTCCAAACGTAACAATTTTGCACCTGAATATAATCTTCAGCCGTTCATCTATCGGTGAGACCTGCTGCACCCGATGACGGCAACCGCACACCCGCAAGCAGTTTCTGAAAAAGTTGGCCAGGTGTGTAGGGGTAAGGGTTGTCGCGTACAAAGATACGCACGGTTGGATGATCGAATACAGAATAGCTCTCATCGGCACTGCTGTCGTTTAGTACCAGGCCAAACAAGTTGGGATGGTTCTCGAACTGCGCAGCCAGGTGAAAACCGAGTTGTCCACTAAAGAGCAAATGATAGTAATGGATAGTCAATGGATAGCGGGCTGGCAGACGCGGAATAGACTTATCCAGGCGATCGGTGGCCATAGTGATACAGTCGATAATCGGCAGTAGGCTTGCAAGCTGCTGTGCCTTCTGGACTGTATCATCACCATACAAATCCAGACCGGTCTGCTTTTGTCCATTAGCGTCGAGATAGGTGGCTTGCACTAAGCTAGAGGGATCGTTATTACCAACAGCTACAGGCAGCGGGTCGTCCCATTGCTCGTAGGTCAACACACTTCCTGGCTTTAAGTGACTATACATCCAGAGCGAGGCCTGCACACGCGTATTCGGCTGGCTGTACACATTCAACAGCGCCAGACCCTGAAATGCCGTCCCTGCCAGGACCAGCACTATAGCACCTATGGCAGGAAAAGTGACTAAAAAACGCTTATAACTGCGGCCTTTCCATCTTTCACTGTACACCCAGGCGACCAGCAAAGCAGCCGCCATCAAGGTCAAGAAAGGATAGACGGGCAGCATATAGCGCATGAATTTAACATAGAAACTACCTACAATAGCACTATAGGTGACGACCCACGCCAGCACCACAAGCCATAAGTCGATATCACGCCTCCATGCACCGGACATATTCAACGTAGTGGCGGGGACGTGCTCGATAAATCTGCACTCTACAGCCCCTGCCAGGTTTCTCGCCCACACCAGGCTCCTCCCTCTCATCAGGACTTGCCACCCTGCACGCCACAGGAGCCAGACAAAACCGGCGAATGCCGCTAAACCCAGGGTTACTCCCATGCCCCAAAGCAACATATTCTGCCCCTCATACAGGTAGGGTGTTGTGCCCACGAACTGCCGTACGTAGGGTAAATCGAGCAATCCACGTGCCAGGTCTCCCTGTTCTGCTACTTGCTGGCGGAAGTTCGTCAGGTCAAGAAGTGCATACGGCATGGCTATAAGAAACACCAGCCCTGTCGTGGCTAACACGGAGAAGAAGGAACCCTGGGTGGTGAAAAGGCCACGCCGACGCCAGCGCAGTATGCAGGCAATAAACAACGGTACAACCAATGGAGCAGCACTGAATTTCGTAGCCAGGGCCAGACCGTAGCCCAGGCCGGCCACCAGCGACCAGCGTATGGGTGCATCGGTGTCTACAAGTGCAACGCAGGCGAGAAGCGTGAGCGTGACAAAGAAGAGGTGCATTGTATCGACGGCGTAGAAGTGCGAGAGTTGCAATTGCAATGGGGTGAATGCCACCAGTGCCGCCGCCAGTAAAGCCAGGGTCCAGGCCCGTCGTCGCTCTGCCGTGTGATCTTCTGCGAGCAGCAATCCCAACCAGCCAGTCAATAGGATTGTGCCGCTGTCGAAGGCAGCATTGAGAACACGACCAACGAGTGTCAGGTTGGCGAAGGTTCCCAGTGTAGGCGAAAAACGTGTGAGTATATTGCCCAGTGTCGCCAGCAGGTAAAGCGGAAATGATCCATAGGCAAAGAAGTGTGGATTGAGCGGTGAGTTCACCGGGTCGAGAAATTGTGCCAGGCTGTTCGGCCATGCCAGTGCCGTCACATGGAACATTATTTGCCGCTCGTCGGGGTGGAAACTATTGCCCTGGTCCCAGTTCAGGCCGTATAAGCGCAGGGCCAGGCCGAGTAAAGTCAAGCCCAATAGGGATAGTGGCCCCCAACGTCTCATGCTTTTCAAGATATCTCTACCAGTTCTTCCCTCTTAGCACAAGGAGGGATATACCTGATTCACTATATTGAATATTATTTCTGTAACTATTCCGGATTTCTCCCCTTCTTCGGTGGTTCGCAAGAGGCTTTTAGTGAGCCGCCGGAGGCGGCAAGGAATCAAGTACCTGAATAGCTACCTGTTGCTGTAGTATACGGAGTGTGCCAGGTTGAGTCAAGCAGTGTAGGAGATAAGGGTGTTTCATTTTTTCGCGCAAAGGGGTTGATTTGAACGGGGGCTTGCCCCCGCCAGGTTCCCGCTTACCCTTCTGCGCCAGTGGACAGTTGTATTAGCTCTTTTTCTACTTGTTGCCATATCAACTGCTCTGCTTCCGTACTGCTTATGGGCTGCAGCGTTCTAAGAGACTCTATCATTAGTTTAGCGACACGTTCCTGAAAGTTGACTAAATAGGACTGCTGCACGTGATAGCGAGGCAGGACACCGAACTTCATGCACTCCAGATCATAGAAGTCCTGCGGCTCGAATGCGAGCACGAGCAAGTCTGCATAGTTCTGAATAAGGATAGTACGAGACGGGGGAAAATAGTCGAGTTGTGTACTGGAAGCAACCAGGCATCCTGCAATGCGGCCTCCACGCATAATGGGATGAGCTGTCGCACTTACCTCCCATTCCGCTTTGTGAGCAGGGAACATCCCTTTGTCTTCTTTGAGATTCTGACTCGTGATCGAGCGACCGGTGGTGACGACGTACCCGGCCATAGACTCTGCTCCAAGCAGGATGGCATTCTGCTCTAACTCTCTCTTCCAGGGGGGAGTTCCTCGTCCTATGATTTCACGCAGACTACGGACTGTACGCTCACTTGACGATGGCAGGCATTTTGCTACGATCAGGGCCATGCCCTTATGATCTGGGTCAAGTTGCTCAAGAGCCTGTCGTAGAACAAGGTCTGCGATCGACCAGGAGTGCAATGATGGAGGAAGCTCGGAGTTCGCATGAAAGACTCGAACATAAAAGCTAGCTGGTATCTCTTCCGGTTTGTTATCTGTGCTCGTTGGTGTAGCCGCAGCAAACTCGTCGAATTCCTCTGCTATCATTTCGACGAGTTGCGTGCGATAGTCGGGAAGTGCTTTGATTAACAGTCCCAGGTTGTGTGGACGTGGCTTCGATTCGTTATTGACCCAGCGTGTAAGAGTGACTGTGCTGACATGTAACTCATTCGCAATGCGCTGTCTTTCTTGTGGGTCCTTGATAATTTTCCCTAAGAATTCGCGCCATGTTGGAGGATCGTGCATATCTTTCACCTCACTGCTGGCATTGCCTATCCATACCCTTCCTGAGCAGTATGATAACATCTGTCGATGCGAACGTCAACCATTCTCTATTGAAAATATACGAAACTTGACCACAAGCCCATGTATATGCTACACTTTCTCAAGAAAAGTCCAATGACTTCCTAGTTTTTCTTAATATTGCACAACGGAGCGACGACTCTAGAGAGGACTGGCCTAATTTGCTTTACTAACTGGAATGGGAGGTGATATCATGCTTCAAGAACAAGAACAGTCATTCACCGCAAAGCACGGTACAGTGAAAACCATTCTCGTCGTCGAAGATGATGAAGACAACCAGACGTTATTTATCGAGGCGCTCTCATTACTCACTTCGTATCATGTTCAAGTAGCAAGAAACGGCACTGAAGCCCTGCACTTCGTCAAACACATCAAGCCAAGCTTATTTATCCTCGATTATCGTCTGCCCAATATAAACGGCATTGAACTCTACGACCAGCTTCACGCCATACCAGAGCTAGAAAAAATACCAGCAATTATCATCAGTGGCATCGCATCAGACAAGGTAGCACGCGACATCGAGAGCCGCAAGCTGATACGCATTGATAAACCGTTTGACCTGGACGAACTCTTAGACACGGTCAAACATGCGCTGGGTTAGCCAGTAGAGCATACACAAAAATAAAAACTCTCTTGGCCTGCGAAGCCAAGAGAGTAAGGGCGTACCCGAGAGGGGTCGAACCTCCGACCTACAGATCCGCAATCTGTCGCTCTATCCACTGAGCTACGGGTACTCAATCTGTTGCTGTATACGGATGATAGCAGACTCTTTTCACCTTGTCAAGTCAGTCGCAATTAGCTTGAAGGAGTACCCGTATGGTTATTTAGAATAGCTACGTTTCACATTTTCTGTTTAGTCGGTTTTCGGCTTTAATTCTGACCGCTAGAGCAGCGTACAATCGCTCTGGCGCTTGCCCCACTATACATTCGCTTTATGACAAACCGTTGATTACATCCTGTGCGCGACCAAGCGCGTCTCGCCGAACATAGTAGTACGCCCACAAGCCCTTCTTGCGGCAATCCACTAATCCTGCATCGCGTAAGATGCGCAAATGATGCGAAATAGTTGGTTGCTCTAACGTGAAGCTTTCCACGATCTCGAAGACGCACACTTCCCCTTCGTGGCGGCTGAGCAAGCTCAGGATGCGCAAGCGCGTAGGATCCGCCAGCGCCTTGAGTAAACGAGCCTGGTTAACCGCTTCAGTTTCGCTCAACGTCGGCACAAACTTTGGCGCAATGGTGATTCCCGCGTTCGGAACTGCCCCGCGGTGACTCAACACACTCACCGGGACGGCTGAGTTAGCTATAGTTCGGGACGGGCCTGTCTGATTCATCGTTGTCATTCTCTTCTCCTTACTTCCATCCACCCAACCGGATGTCGAACTTAAGATAACTTCTAAGTAAGACCTATATCTAGTATACTGAGGCCTCCAAATCTACCGTTTTTCGTCTCTCCTCACCTGCAAATGCAATTCCCGTAACTGCTTCTCATCGACCGGCGACGGAGCATTCATCAACAAATCCAGAGCACTTTGCGTCTTGGGGAATGCAATCACCTCGCGGATATTCTCCTGGTCAGCCAGCAGCATCACCAGGCGATCAAGACCAAGCGCAATACCGCCGTGTGGTGGGGCACCATACTCGAAAGCTTCGAGCATATGCCCGAACTGCTCTTTGATCTGTTCATCACTCAACTTCATGAGCGAGAAAACCTTGTGCTGGATTGAGCTAACATTGATGCGCACACTGCCACCACCGATCTCGTACCCGTTGCAAATAATGTCGTACTGCTTGGCGCGGATATTCAGCGGATCGCTATCGAGACGATCAATATGGGCCTCGTCCATGCCGGAGAAAGGATTATGCTCGGCATCGTAGCGTTGGTTTTCCTCGTCAAAATGTAATAAGGGGAAGTCAACCACCCAACACAAGGCCATCTCATTGGGATCAATCAGCTTGAGGCGCTCAGCCAACGTCACACGCAAACGGAAGAGCACATCATTGCACACCTTGGCATTGTCCGCAACGAACAGGAGCAGATCACCAGGCTGGCCTGCAAGTCGTTGAATGATCGAGTGGACCTCGTCGCCGGACATGAACTTGGTCAATGGCGACTTCACGTCCCCGCCGGCGCTGATTGCCATTGAGACCAACCCTTTTGCTCCCAATGTACGCGCTAATTCGGTCAATTCATCTATCTCTTTGCGACTGATTTTGATAGTGTCTTTGCCAGCACCCGGCACACGGATACCCTTGACCACGCCTTTGGCGGCCAGAGCACTCTGGAACACAGCAAAATTGCCTGCCGCCGCCAGGTCTGATATCTCCACCAACGGCAAATCAAAGCGTAGATCGGGATGATCTGTGCCGTAGCGGTCCATTACGTCTTTATACCTCAGGCGCGGGAAAGGCTTTTGTTTGATCTTCTTGCTCGTTGTCTTCTCAATCAACTCGATCAGCAGCCCTTCAATCAGGGTCATAACATCATCTTCGGCAACAAACGCCATCTCCAGATCAAGCTGGGTAAATTCTGGTTGGCGGTCTGCACGTTGATCTTCGTCACGGAAACATCGAGCAATCTGGAAGTAGCGATCCATACCCGCCACCATCAACAACTGCTTGAGCTGCTGGGGCGACTGTGGTAGGGCATAGAACTCACCAGGATATAGCCGACTGGGCACCAGGTAATCTCGGGCACCTTCAGGCGTACTTTTCATCAAGATCGGCGTCTCAATCTCAAGGAAACCGCGCTCATCCAGGTAATCACGTATGATCTTCACCGTTTTATGCCGCAACACAATCGTATCGCGCATGGTAGGACGACGCAAGTCAAGATAGCGGTATTTGAGGCGTAGAGACTCATCTACTTCGATAGTGTCGCTGATAGGGAATGGCGTTGTACGCGCTGGATTGAGTATTACGATATGCTCGGCAACGACCTCAATCGCTCCTGTGCTCAGGTGTGGATTTTCCGTCCCGGCCAGGCGGCGCACCACCGTTCCAGTCACCTGCACTACATATTCTGAGCGCAACTCTGAAGCGATACGGTGTGCTTCTGCGGAATGCTCCGGGTCACAAATCACTTGTGTAATACCATAACGGTCGCGGATATCGAGAAAGACGAGTCCCCCATGATCCCGACGTCGATTCACCCAGCCCGCCAACTTCACCTGTTGCCCAACAGCATTTATGTTTAATTCACCGCACGTATGGGTACGATAATATACTTCAAAACCCATTGTTGTTTTAGAACTCTCCCCAGGGCGGAGGCACGGACGGAGGCAAGCTCACGTCCCTACCGCCCCTACTAACTCCCTATTTCGATAGGGGAGAATATGCCGCTTCTGCCTTCCTAAAAATGTGTTCAAACATATTCGGTTTCCGTATTGCCGCTCCAGATGTACCTCAGTAGCACTACAACCTGGATGACTTTACGGCACATCGCACACCTTGCGGTGCGTATGGCCCTAGCCGGGCAAAAGACCTCACAAGTGTCTTAATGGTTTAGGAGACTGCCCTGGAGCAGGATATCTGCCTTACGGTCTCACGTCTCGAAAAGGACACGGTTCTCTCAACCAGTTGTCCCAAATGTATTCAAACGGAACATGTTATAGCATGTTATGCTACATTTTCGTTAACTGTTGTGCACCTCCTTTCCTTTTTGCGGGGCGCGGATTTATATTAATAAATTGCCCGTTCTCTATTCACAATTCCCACGATAAATCGGGGAGCTACGACCCGATTCATTCATAGCGATGGAGACTAGCCTCACCAGAGGCGGATTGCTCTGCGTCAACGCGTAGAGTACCATGCCCTTGGCGTCCATGGCAATCCCCTTCATCTGCCCCAGGATGCTCGACGAGGCATATTGCTGCACCATCTGGAACAGCTGGCTCTTGCTTGCACTCCTGGTACCCGCAAGGGGCACCAGTACATTCGTGGAACCACTCAGATCTAACACTCGACGGTTGGCTGTATCGGCCAGGTACAGATGCGGCACACCTCCAACCACTGCAGTTGAGAGACTCTCTGCTGCGAGATCAGCTGTACTGGCCACCTGCAAGGGGACTGGGCCCGCCGACGTGACTGCCGCCGCATTGGCAGGGGTCGGGACCGGCATCGTCGCCGTGAATGCTGTCCCACTCCCTGCCAGTGGTGGAGCAAACGGCGCGGGCACCAGCACCGGCGACAAAGTCGCGTTGGAGCTCCCTACTTGCAGGCTCACCAGCGAGCCATTTGCCAGCAGCAAGAACAGCATATGATTCGGGAACGCGGCCGCGCTGACAACGCTTCCTGCCAAGGTGAACGAGGTGCGTGTGGGATTGGGGTTCAGCATATTGTTGGAGCCCACCGTAAAATCGACAATTTGAGCATGGGGAGGAGTGGCAGATGGAGGCGAAGTCAGCACGACATAGACATCGCTCCCTTGCGCTGTCATCAGCGTCGGGCTTTCCCCGTTCACCTCGCTGATGTTAGCAATATCGGTCGCTTGTGGCTGCCCTGTCTTGCCTGACACCAGCAGATAGAGAAAATAGTTATTGGTCGTGTTCCCTTTGGTCAACACGGCCAGCCGCGCATCATCGCCAGCGATATCCAGCACTTGCAAATTGCTGGTGATGGGATTGGCCAGGCTATTGAGACCATTGAGCTGCTTTAACTGGTACAGCTTGCCATCTTGCCCCAAGGCGTAGAGCAGAGAGGAGCCAGTAGCAGCTTGCGTCACGGCCAGGAGCTGGGCGTGGGTGCCGGTGCTGCCATCATTGATGGGAGCCGTCGGAACACTCGCCGGACACAAGGGGGTGATGGCTGCGTGTAGATTGTAGCTGTGGATGGCTTGATGGACCGTGCTGGTCAGCAGGGGGGTGACCTGGGAGCGTTGGACATCAGTCAAGGGGTTGTGCGGCATGGCGCCCAGCAGCTTCTGGGCAGAGGCCAGGTGCTCAAGCGCCAGGCTGGGATTGCTCTTGACCTCGCCTTGAGCTTGCATAATCAGGGTGCGGATAGGTTGGAATGGCTGGACACCCACCACGTAGTAGGCCCCCGTGCCAACCGTACCCATCAACAAGAGGACGAGCAACGCCAGGGTCGTATAAAAAAGACGACCATGGCCCCACCCCGCGGACGCGATAAATCGGGTCCCTACAACAGGGTGTGGGGCAGTGTCGCTTTCAGCTGGGTCTGAGTCTGAGGCTGAGGGTGAAGCTGAGGGTGAGATTAATGGCCCCGAGGCGACACCCCTGGTACCCGCCCCCCTGGCACCCGCAAGGGGTGCCACTACGTCACTTGCCTGGGGTGCGAGCGAAAGAGGCACGGTGGTGAGCCCGCCTGATACCCTGACATCTTCGCTGCCAATCATTTCAATATCTCGGCCGCCGATATAAGCAGGACGACGACCATTTGATTCTGAGCCAACTTCCTGAACATGTACAACAATGGCGGTAATATTATCAGGACCGCCGTTGTCATTAGCTCGTTCTACCAGATGGTAGACACTCTCCTGTGGCACAAACTGACTGACAATCCTGCGCATGTCTTCATCACTGATCAGACCAGAGAGGCCATCGCTACAGAGCACCAGCGTGTCGCCTTCTTTCAAACGTTCAGTGAAGACATCTATCTCGACATCAGCCTGTGTACCCAAACAGCGCGTGATCACGTTACGTTGGGCATGTGTACGAGCTTGATCCTCCGTCAATAAACCGGCTCGCACCTGCTCAGCCACCCAGGAGTGGTCCTGTGAAACCTGCCTGACATTCCCTCCACGTATCAGGTAAGCACGACTGTCGCCAACATTGGCAATATAGGCCATATCCACACGAAGCACTGCTGCAACACAGGTTGTGCCCATTCCACTACGCAACATATTCTCCGCTGCTCGTTGATGGATCGACGCATTTGCGCGTTTGATTGCACGTACTAAGGACGCGCTGACATCATCAGCAGCATCTTGATAATACGCATCGCTCACAGTGTCTACAGCAATTTCACTGGCCACCTCACCGGCTGCATGCCCACCCATACCATCGGCAACGATGAACAACGCACCCTTGCGTGCCATCACATCCACGTCTGGCGGGACGTGATACGCCATATTATCTTCGTTGTGTTCACGCTTGCGGCCAACATCTGTTAGCTGTGCAACATCGAGACGGAGTTGTTTGGCCAACGCGCTCTTCTCCCATGCCGTAGGGGTACCTTTAGTTTGATGATCCGAAGCTGACGTGCTCGATAAATCGGCACTCTACGAGCACTTCGGCTAATCAAAGCAGGAACCCGACCCTCGATCTGGGGCAGTTAACTGCCAGGGGCACACCCACGATAAATCGGGGTGCTACTTGCTGAAACTTTAGGTTATAATACACCGATGCAGAAAAAAACGCAACGTACCCATGCACTTTGCCTGGACAGAATGTGCAAAGAAAGCTTGGTTTTAACAAGCATTATTTGCCGAGCATGTACAGACTCTGCACCTTTAAGCAAGAGTATACCCTTTTGCCTGATAGCATGCAAGATAGCAGGGTGTGTTTTTTAAGGAGATAGTACATATGCAACTTCTACGACTTGGTGAACATACATGGGTTATGCAGGGCGGAGCCAATATTGGCCTGATCGCATATGAAGGTCGCTGCCTGATCATCGACAGTGGCATGGACAAAGACGTCGGACGTGACATCCTCAAGCAGGTCAAGAAATTGGGCCTCACGCCAACGGCCTTACTCGTTACGCATGCCCATGCCGATCACTTTGGTGGTGCACATTATCTTGTACGGCAAACCAGTCTGCACGTCTACGCTACCCGCGTTGAAGCAGCCGTGATGTCAGGACCAATTCTGGAACCGCTCTACCTCTTTAGCGGAGCACAGCCTCCACGCGAATTGCAACACAAGTTTCTGCTAGCCAAACCTTGTCTAGCTGATAGCATTCTCCAGGGGAACGAGCAGACAGTAGACCACATTCCCGCGCAAGTGATCCCCCTACCGGGCCACAGCACAGAACAGGTCGGAGTAGCATTCGGCGACACGTTCTTTGTCGGCGACGCTTTTCTCACCCCTGACATCCTCGATAAGCACCGCATCCCTTTCTACACGGATGTGCAGGCAGGGCTTCTCACACTTAGCACGCTGAAAACACGCATTGCAGCGTTCAAACACGTCGTCGCAGGACATGGTGAGATTTACACATCGGTAGAGGGAGCTACGCAAGCAATTGATTACATGGTTGGACGCCTGGAAACGATCCTGGAGGACATTCGTACTGCACTTGCTACTGGCGAGCCGCGCCAGGCCGACGACATCTTGAGTAGTGTAGCCAAGGCACAAGGCGCAACCATCAGGGCACTGTCACAATATGTGCTCTACAACACAACTATCCAATCGGCACTCAGTACGCTCTACGCACGCGGCGAGATCCTGCCAATTTTTCGCGACAACCACCTGGTATGGTGTAGAAGCGAAAAGGGCTAGACTGTTACCTTGCCAATTGCAGGCACGTTATACGCCTTGAGGAGAGTATCTCGCAGCGAGACAGACCCTTCGCTGCGCTCGGGGTGACAATATGCACATCGGTATCAATGCGCAATTGCTATCCTTCAGCCAGAACTACCGTAATGGGGGCATCAGCCGTCACATACGTTCTCTGCTGACGGGGTTAGCTGAGTGGCTGGGGAAGCAGGCGGGCGGACGCGAGACCCTTCGCTGCGCTCAGGGTGACAAGGGCGCGTACGGTGACAAGGGCGCGTACGGTGACAAGGGCGCGTACGGTGACAAGGGCGCGTACGGTGACAAGGGCGCGTACGGTGACAAGGGTGCGTACGAATTTACGGTTTTTGTGAATGGGCAGGATGTGGTAGAGCGGCTTGGGGCAGAGCATCCGCAGATGGGCTACGTTGCTGTGCCGTGGCCTGAGTCACGACCAGCATGCAGGGTTGCGTGGGAACAAGTGATGCTTCCATCGCTGCTGCGAAAGCTTCATATCGATGTGCTGCATTCGCCGGCCAATGTGCTGCCAGAATTGCTGCCGCGCACTTGCACAGGAATAGTGACCTTGCACGACCTGGCGTTTTTGCGCTTCCCGCATGTTCTGACACGTGCAAAACGGCTGTATCATCGTAGCTTCACTATGCGTAGCTTACAGCGAGCGACAATGATTATCACTGTCTCAGAGAGCAGCAGGCAAGACGCTATTGAACTGGCTGGCATACCAACCGAGCGGGTGCAAACGGTGTACCCGTGTATCGACGAGCGCTTCTCAAAGGTGATTGAAGAAAAAGAGATAGCTACTTTTCGCCAACAACAAGGGCTGACAGGAGGGTTCTTTCTTTATCTGGGCACGCTGGAGCCACGCAAGAACCTGATTAGGCTGATCGAAGCATATGCACGGTTACGCAAGGAGTATAGCATAGCAGAGAAACTGGTGATAGCGGGTGGACGGGGCTGGCTCTACGATGCAATTTTAGAGAAGGTTCAAACGCAGGGGTTAGGGTCGGAGGTAATCTTGCCAGGCTTTGTTGCAGATGAGGAGCAGGCATTGTGGTATCATGCCGCCTCGGCTTTTGTCTATCCATCGCTGTATGAAGGCTTTGGCTTGCCTGTGGCAGAGGCTTTAGCTTGTGGTACGCCGGTTGTCACTTCAAATGTCTCGAGTTTACCGGAGGTAGCGAGAGAGGCCCTTCGCTACGCTCAGGGTGACAATCGCGCTCAGGGTGACAATCTGGCGGGAGGATGTCCAGGAGGAGCTGGGGCATTGATGATCGACCCAGGCAATGTGGAAGCAATGGCAGAGGCTATGTACAAGGCATTGACCGATCAGGCGTTGCGTCAACACTGCCAGGCGATGGCCCCGGTAGTGGCACAGCGATTCTCGGCACAAGCAATGATTGAGCAGACTGTGAGTGTGTATGAGCAAGCAGCGACATTGCATGCTTCACAAGCACACTCGCGACGTATTTCGTTTTTAAGGAGTTCCCCGCGATAAATCGGGGGACTACAACGAAGTTTAGCTTTGCGGCGCAGGCTCACCTGACCAGTCCCAGCCAGGGCATATTGTCTGGATACAATCAGGCGGACGCGATAAATCGGGTCCCTACGGGCTACGATATCGGAAAGCGTTAAAGTTCACACCTGCGGATGCGAGGCCAGTCCGCTGCTCTGAGGATTGAAAGCGCTCCGCAAGCTCCGCTGACAGGGTTAATCAGGTCTAGGAGGGTTAAGCCAGTGCTCTGAGAAAAGTACCGTCCGGTATCATCGACGAGGAGGGCGGAGGCAAGCTCACGCCCCTACTAACCTCGCGGTGGTAGGGGGTTTGAGCGGTCCCCATACCAAAACCGCTCCCCTTCGGGGCCTTGCTGACATGCCCCAGGCATGTCGGGCGCAAGCGCTTCGCGTCTTTCCTCGGGGTACAGGCGTCCGCCGTGTGAGGACACGTGCTCGATAAATCGGCTCACCTGCGGTGAGTGCTCGATAAATCGGCACTCTACAGGCGGGCATCCAGAAAGGATTTTCGGTGAATAGCAGCAGAGTGTCACAGACAAGCAAGACCAAATTCAGCACAGGTAGAGAGAAGGAATTCCCCCACCCCGCGGACGCGAAGGAATTGAAACGCGCTCCGCAAGCTTCGCTGAGGGTCCCTACGGACATGACAGGAGGAATAACCAGTCCTATCAGCAGGCTGCTTTCTGAGCGGCGTTCACATCGTCACCAATGGCATACCATCGAGCTTGTCGCCATTATTCTACTTGACGCAGCGTTGGTCCACGTTGCCTTCCTCCTAGCCTATTTCCTGCGCTATCATATTCTTTTCAATAACAATAGTTTACTGCACACACTCCGTCGTAATCTAAACGAACTTGGGAGTAACCCACACATCAATTCACACATTAAGGACGTCTATGCCCCGCTCAGTAGCTTTACATCACTCGAGGTCGGCATCGTTGTTGGCTTGATCACAATATTCGCCATACGAGGCCTCTATAAGATTCGACGGACAGGAACCTGGTTTCGCCAGGCATGGACGATCACCAGTTCGGCCACGATGGGCCTGGCGTTCTTGATTACCTATTACTTTGTCTTTGAGCCACCTTCTAATTCTCGCCTGTTGGTTCCATTCGTATGGGCCATGGCTATCGTTGTACTCTGCCTGGGACGACTCATCGTCTCAGCAGCAATGGGCTTATTGTACCGGCTCGGGCTCGGCGAAACCCGCTTGCTGGTGGTTGGCTCAGGACGTCTGGGCAAGATGATTATGCAGCACATAGCTGCTAACCCCAATCTTGGCTATTCCCTGGTCGGCTTTCTACACGACATGGACGCTCCGCCAAGCGATTTCGGGCGATTCAAAATGCTTGGCACATTGGAGGATTTGGGTCTGGTGATTCGTTCGATGCAGGTAGACGAAGTCATTATTGCACTCCCTGCGCATATGCACAAGCAATGCATCAGAACCGTACGCCTGTGCGAACGCCTGGGTGCATCGTTCAAACTGGTTCCCGACATTTACGAACTACGCCTCTCACGTATTGATATGGAGGCTGTTGAGGGTATCCCGCTGATCGGCATCAAGCAAGTCTCGCTCAACTCGCTACAACGTGCTATTACACGCATCGTCGATATCCTTGTGGCGATACTCCTCATTATTATTGGTTCTCCCCTCTGGCTCTTTATGGCCCTGGCGATTCGCCTCAACTCACCCGGCGAGGTGATTTATAGATCAACGCGCATAGGGTTGAACGGAAAACCATTCCAGGTGTATAAATACCGTTCGATGTACAAAGACTCAGACCAACTCAAAGCCGCACTTCTGGCATACAATGAAGCCCAGGGACCGCTCTTTAAGATCAAGGATGATCCACGCATCACACCTATAGGTAGATTCCTACGACGCACCAGTTTTGATGAAGTTCCCCAGCTCATCAACGTTTTTCGAGGTGAGATGAGCCTGGTCGGACCCCGTCCGGCACTTCCCAACGAAGTAGCGCAATACGAGGAGTGGCAAAAGGAGCGCCTGGCAATCAAACCTGGTATGACGGGGCTATGGCAGGTACGAGGCCGCAGCGATATCAGTTTCGATGAAGGCGTACTGATGGACCTATACTACATCGAAAACTGGTCACTGCGACTGTACTTCCAGATTCTCCTCCGTACTATTCCTGCTGTGCTGTTTGGTCGAGGAGCATACTGATGAAAGTAGCACTGGTTCACGACTATCTCAACCAAATGGGTGGTGCTGAACGTGTCGTTCTAGCCTTTCACCAGTTGTTTCCCGATGCGCCTATCTACACCTCAATATACGATCCCGAGCGCGTCGATCCAGCGTTCCAGAACATGGATATCCGTACTTCTTTCATGCAGAAGCTGCCGATGGTGACCAAACACCACCAGCCATACCTCCCATTCTATCCATTTGCAATGGAGAGCCTGGACCTGCGCGGTTACGATCTGGTGCTCAGCAGTTCCAGCGCCTTTGGCAAAGGGGTAATTACGCGGCCTGAGACTGTGCACATTTGTTACTGCCACACACCTATGCGCTGGTGTTGGAACTACCGCGAATACGTGGAACGCGAACAACTGGGCAAGCTGGCAAGGAGCGTGCTGCCTCTGCTGATCACCGGGCTACGTATCTGGGACCAAACCAGCGCCATGCGAGTAGATCACTTCATCGCCAATTCCCCGGTCGTCGCCGAACGCATTCAAAAGTACTACCGCCGAGACGCGGTGGTCATTCCCCCGCCGATAGAGGCCGATCGTTTCCTGTTCGACCCGGGGGTGCAACCAGAGGACTACTTTCTCATCGTCAGTCGCCTGGTCCCCTACAAACGTATCGACCTGGCGATTGAAGCGTGCAATCTGCTCAAACTCCCCCTTGTCATAATCGGGGGTGGGCGCGACCGGGAACGCCTCCAGAAGCTAGCAGGGCCCACGATTCATTTCCTGGGGCGTCTCTCTGACGCAGAGGTGCTGCACTACTACGCGCACTGCCGTGCCCTCTTGTTCCCAGGCGAAGAGGATTTCGGCATCACACCACTGGAGGCCCAGGCTTCGGGTCGGCCCGTCATCGCCTACGGGGCTGGGGGTGCATTGGCTTCAGTCATTGATGGCATTACTGGCACATTCTTCCATGAACCAACCGTGGAAAGCCTGACCAACGTTCTGGCTCTATTTAACGATCGCTGGTATGATCCCCAGGCTATTCGCAACCATGCACTCGAGTTTGACATGCCGCGTTTCCATCGCCGCATCCTGCAATATATCGAGGCAGTATATCAAGGCAATATATCAAGACAATATAGCGAACAGAAACCAAGGGAGATGCGTACACCCACCAAGAGCGAACAGAAACCAAGAGAGATGCGTACACCCACCAACGAACTGGTACGATAACACAACACCACAACCGGGAAAGGCAGAACAATATCGTGGAACTACGAGCATATTGGGCAATCATCTGGCGACGTATCTGGCTAGTAGCACTCATACTAGGAGTAGTACTTCTCTATATCGGCTATCAATACTACCACCTACGCAAAACACCAGGAGCACTGGTAGCATATCAATCCAGCATCACTTTCCAGGTTGGTCTGAAGGCAACACCCCAAAGCATAGACCCCAGTTATGCCGACAACGTCATCGTCTCAGAGAACCTGGCCGACACACTGGTAACAGGACCCATCCTCACATCTAACGAGTTCGACACACAAGTTTCTCGCCAGGTTGGCCTGGACATAAGCAAAATCGCACAACGCTACGGTCCCAACCCCGACTCTTACCTCGGCGACTGGCGAAACGCAGGTGCCATTGGCAGTGCACTGAACGCCAACCATATCCATGGCCTGGTAACCGTTAACGTCACATGGTCTACCGCTGCAGGAGCATGGGCCATAGCAACTGCAATCGGCGAGGTCAGCGCCACCAGCATAGGTAGCTTTCTCGACTACGTGATTACCAACGACCCATTGCACAGTTCGACGAGCGGTATCATGCAAGCAGCAGTATCAGCGCGGGTCATCAGCAATGCGACAGACGCAACACTAGTACCCGGCACCGCCACATCAAAAGAACTCATATTTGCCATACTCTTCCTCGTCGCACTGATCGTCGCCATCGCACTGGCATTTCTTGCCGACTACCTTGACGACCGCATTCGCAGCAAAGAAGAGGCAAAACTTCTGCTTCAGCTTCCCATCTATGGAGAGATACCACGCGCACCAGCAGTAGGACGATCGAAAAAGTAGCTTGACAATTATCGTAGCCCCGACTATAGTACGGAAGCGATACAGACAAAAGATAAATTTGCGTTTGCTACTATGCCGGCTAAACAGAATAAGGAGCTTCTTTCGTGGGTACCCGCTCAAACGAGCAATATACGTTGCTCACCGATTATGATATACATAGCGCATATAGCGAAGCTTACCGCACACTCTATGCAAATATTTGCCTTGATTGGCATAGCGACCATGCCCAGGCACCACAATCTCAACCGCAACCCGCACGGTGCCACACGCTCCTTCTCACCACCCCTACCCTATCAGCCTCTACTGAATATGTAGCGGTAGCAACAAACCTTGCCATTGTAGCAGCCCAAAGTGGCACCCTAACCATCCTGGTAGATGCAAACCTACGCACACCTCATCTCCAGCAACGTTTCGGGCTGACAAAGAGTGTCGGCTTATCTGAACTGCTAATAGAAGAATCGGTCAACCCGCAGGAAGTGGCCTTATCTTTGCAAACTACCTTTGTGCCTGGCTTACGGCTGCTCGGCGCAGGCATAGCAACAGAGCGAGCAGCAAATCTCATGCTCTCGCCAAAGCTAGAAGCAGTCATCAGGAGTATCTGTCGCCTCCCGGAAGAGACAGAAATAAAGACAAGTATCGTTATCTTCCATGGCCCACCGGTGCTCAGTAGCGCCGACGCCTCACTCATTGGTGCATTGGTAGAACGCACATTTCTGACCATTGCCGAGGGTCATACAACACGAATCCAGGCAAAGCAAGCGCAAGAACAACTGGAGCATGCACATGTGAAACTTGCCGGTATCATCACTTCAGACAGCTAGAGCACATTCTTTAAAGACACGTTTCTCTCCATTCCACGAGGAGGACACAGCATGCAAGGACAACAAGGCCCCAGTAAAGAACCCAGGGAGTGGTTTCCCAACAAGGAACTCGCAGGAGTGAATGGGACCGGAAAACAACGACCTCTCCCCCAGCGCCCTCCTGGTATGGCCCGTATTGACCAGGCACCTACGACACCACGTGTGGCGCGCCCACAACGCCAGGCATCGCGCCCCACTCGCTGGCGGCGACAGCTTCTGATCCTTGCAGCCATATTCATTGCCTGTGGATTGCTCGCATGCGTCATCGGTTACACCGTCGTCAACTTTCTCAATGCCAGCAGCACAGCAGCTGGGGCTGTGACGACAGCTAGTGATTTTCTAGCCGCCATCTCTAGCCGCAACTACAACCATGCATACACCGACCTTGGTGCTGCAATCACCGTGCGGATGACCGAAGACGAGTTTGTACAGCAAGCACAAAATGACGACCGCTGCTATGGTCCAGTCACAGGATACACCGAAGTACCTGGTAGCGCGACAATACAGGACAATGTCCAGAGTTATAGCTACACCATCACACGGGGAAAGCTTGCGCACCCATACCAACTTCACCTCACCCTACAACAAGACGCCAACGGCAACTGGACAGTTACCAGTTATGGCAACGATTTGGGGCCGGGACAACCTCCATGCACATGATTAGGAGAAGGCATTCAGTCCTGTAATCGCCTGGCCAATAATTAGCGTGTGGATATCATCCGTGCCCTCATACGTGAAGACCGACTCCAGGTTATTCATATGACGACTGATCGGATATTCCAATGTAACTCCATTCGCGCCCAGCACAGATCGAGCCTCACGCGCCGTTTCGAGCGCCTCGCGGACATTGTTGCGCTTCGCAATAGAAACCTGTACCGGGTGTAGCAACCCCTCATCCTTCAACCGCCCAAGCTGCAAAGCCAGCAGCTGCGCCTTCACCAGTTCCGTCGCCATGATCGCCAGCTTCCGCTGCACGAGTTGGAAGCTGCCAATGGGGCGATTGAACTGCACTCGTGACTTAGCATAGTCCAGCGCCACCTCGTAGCACGCCCGTGCCGCGCCAGCTGCTCCCCAGGCGATGCCGTAGCGCGCTTCATCCAGGCAGGATAGTGGTCCGCGCAAGCCACGCACATTCGGCAACATGTTTGCGCTGGGAACGCGACATTCCTCAAAGTGCAGTTCCGAAGTGACGGACGCTCGCAACGAGAGCTTGTGATGGATGTCGCTGGTGCTGAAACCGGGTGTGCTACGCTCCACCAGGAAGCCGCGGATACCATCCTCAGCCCGTGCCCAAACCACAGCCAGGTCCGCGATACCACCGTTCGTAATCCACATCTTCGTGCCATTGAGCACATAAGAGTCACCATCCCGGCGTGCCGAAGTACGCATACCCGAAGGATCGCTGCCAAAATCAGGCTCCGTCAACCCAAAGCAGCCAATGACTTCGCCTCGTGCCATGGGTGGCAACCAGCGCTGCTTCTGCTCCTCCGAGCCAAACGCAAAGATCGGGAACATCGCCAGCGAGCCTTGTACCGACACAAACGAGCGCAAACCACTATCGCCCGCCTCCAACTCCTGGCAGGCCAGACCATAACAGACGGCACTCAACCCCGCGCACCCATAACCCTGAAGATGCATGCCCAGCAGCCCAAGTTCAGCGATAGCTGGTATCAGCTCACGCGGAAACGTACCAGCCTCGAAGTGCTCCCCGATGATGGGCAAGACACGCTCGTGCACAAACTTGCGCACAGTATCACGCACCAATCGCTCCTCTTCGCTCAGGAGATGTTCGATATTGTAAAGGTCGGTAGCCGATGGAACCTGCGTCTGATGTGCAAGGGTTGTATCTGCCATAAGTATATGCTGCCTTTCAGAAAATAGAGTGTCCGTCAGATTTTGCGTTGAGCCTGGCGGGGGCATTACCTGTCCCCCAGACAGGGTCCCCCGCCACTACAACTCTTCTTCCCACTGTCTTAGGTAGTGTGCTACCAGCCCTTCCATAACTTCCCACCAACCTCACGTAAAAAACTGCTCCGCACTTATAGGCAATCCTGGTATCACTCTTGATGGAAGCTGTGCTTGCCCACTGAAGATACCAAGTGAACGATACTCACCAGGCTCTAAAACCATCACCTCAACAGTGCGGCTGGTAGGCTTGACAATCCAATACTCTGCGATCCCAGCGTGAGCGTACTTTTCATACTTGATGAGCCGGTCAAAAGCCGCAGTACTCGGTGATGCCACCTCAACCACTAAATCGGGTGCGCCGATGATTTTCTTCTCTGCCACTCTGTCCAAATGAGCGTTCAGGACAACGACGACATCAGGCTGGAACATATTCTTTGGCCCTAAGTCTACATCAATAGGAGCAGTGAATAGCCTCCCAATACCAGCAAGATCAACGTGGGGGAACATATAATAAGCAATTCGTACTGCAATTGACTGATGCTCTGGACTCGGTGCAGGTGCCATAACAAGCACTCCATTCACAATTTCATAACGATGCCCATCATCTGGAAGCGTGGCATAGTCATCATACGTCCAGAAGCCTTGTGGAGGCCCAGGAACCCAATCCGCAGGGGTGATCATTGACAGTTCCTCAGTTGTTACCATTGTAACCCTGCCTCTCTAGCCATAAAGATGAGGTAAGTAGCGTCTAGAAAACATCATCAAAAATCTCACTCACCTGGCAGCTAAAGCCTGGTAGATGGGGCGATTGTAATACATCGGCTTCGTAGAGCGTGCTATGGAGCTTAAGCACGGCCTGTTCTCGCCGATAGACCTCGATATACCGCTCTTGCCAGTTCACAATCCAGTATTCCAGGATCCCACGGCGCGAGTAGAGTTTGAGCTTAATCTCACGATCCCGGCGTGTATTCGTCACACCTGGTGAGAGAACTTCTATCGCCAATTCAGGAGCGGAATGGAGGTGTCCGTCTGGCTGAAGCGCTGTGGCCAATCGCTCTCGACTGATCCAAATGACATCTGGTGCTACATCGTCATCGTCGGCAAAGACCAACCCTGGTGCAGCATTTGCCCTCCCTACTTTTGTCTCCCTGCTCCAAGCGTCAAGTATAGCACCCAACCGAAGACAAATGTACTGGTGATGCCAGTCTGGTTGTTTGGACACGTACAATTCTCCATCTACAATTTCATACCGTTTACCGTCGTCATCCGGCAGCAACTCTAGGTCGCGTGAGGTCCAGCGCAAAGTGGTCATCGCTTCTCCTGGTGTTTCTCTGATCAACTGTTCACCTCTTTCTTGCTTCTGTTTGGAATTATACTATACCTATCCTCGCTTTGGTAGGTGGGTTAGAAGCCTTCTCCCTGGCATATCTCTTCTGCATTTGATGGTTGTATTTTCGCGATTGACCACATCGCCTAAAACAGTGTATCATAGAGACGCCATAGCAATTTATAGAAAAACACTATAATCCTCATGAGGATGACCAAAGAGGCAGCAAGTAGATATCTCTCACTGTGAGACTCAATGTGCTTAGATGCACTGGTCTAAGCCCTTCTTTAGCCAAACATGAAGTCAGCGTGTACAATCTTCAGCATGAAAAATTTCTGGAACGAGTTACACAAACCAATTTTTATCCTGGCGCCGATGGAAGACGTGACAGATACCGTACTCAGGCAAGTTATTGCCCGATGCGGGAAACCTGCTGTGTTTTTTACTGAATTTACCAACGTTGAAGGGATGTTCTCAAAAGGAGAAAGGCATGTTACCCAACGGCTTCGATATACTGAGGAAGAACGGCCTTTAGTCGCCCAAATTTGGGGAACCTGTCCTGAAAACTTCTTCAAAGCGGCCAAAAAACTGATCGACATGGGTTTTGATGGCATTGACCTGAATATGGGATGCCCCGCATCTGGCGTCATGCAAAAAGGTGCCTGTTCTGGACTCATAAATAATAGACCGCTTGCCAAAGAGATTATTGATGCGACAAAAGAAGGAGCTGCAGGTCTCATACCCGTCAGCGTCAAAACACGACTTGGTTTTCGGGCCATTGACTTTGATTGGATTACCTTTGTCCTTGAACAAAAACCGGCTGTGCTGACCGTTCATGCGCGTACCGTTTCTGAAATGTCCAAAGTCCCGGCACATTGGGACAAGCTGAAAACAGTGGTTGACATGAGAAATGCAATGCAGAGTTCGACGCTGATTATAGGGAACGGGGATGTGAAATCACTCAGCGATGCGAAGCAAAAAGTAGAAGAATCCGGAGCAGATGGAGCTATGATCGGAAGAGGCATTTTTGATAACCCCTACCTCTTTTCAGGAACTATCACGTTGAGTGACAAAACACCAGAAGAAAAAATGCAACTTTTGATTGAGCATATGCGGCTTTGGCAGGAAACCTGGGGAAATACAAAGCATTTTCCGATACTGCGTAAATTTTTTAAAGTGTACGCAAATGGTTTTCCAGGAGCGCAGGATTTACGGATGCAACTGATGGAAACGCAAAATCCCGAAGAGACAGAGCATGTGGTTGCATCATTTTTACATGCTCTCTCTTCTTGATCTGCTATCCGTCATAATGTACCAAAAATACGAACGTCGTACAATGCAGCTTGACAGCAGCAGGTAAACAACCTATATGAAGCTCTTTGATTGGTTCGGTGTCAGGCCCTTTGTAACATAGGTGTTATGTGAGCTTGGTTCCCCAGGCAGTAAGTAGGTTCCATGTCGCGACAAAATCCGGCTGTTGCATCTCTACGAGCATCTGCTGGTAAATTATCTCGTAGTCGTCTGGCACGCGGGTCCACTTGCGCAAGAAGGGAACGATGTTTCGGAAAAAGTTCTTCTCATCCTCATAAAAGTATTGCCCATCTGCGGTGCCAGCGCGATATTCCAATGGATAGGCGCGTGTCTGCACGTTTTTGAGTCCATACCTGCCCATCATGTTCGCCAGCTTGCTGGTTAACCCATCAGGGCTCGGGGTAAAGAGATGCCCTGCTTGATGGAGTGCTTGGAGGAAAAGAGAACAGAGAGTTGTCAGAGCTGGACTGGTACTGACAGTCATGGGTTCGGCTTCGGTGATTCGAATGACTCCGCCAGGTGTCGTCACGCGCAAGTACTCACTCAGGAGTTTAGGCCAATCCCATGTGCGCAGATAACTGATCCCGAGGCGCTGGTTCACCAAATCAAAATACGAAGCTGGAACTTCGAGCATGAGAAGCGCGTCCATCGCCTGAAACTGGACCCGATCACCGACCCCCTGCGCGGTCGCCTGGGTTCGTGCATACTCAAGCATTTGACTATTGACATCTACTCCTACCAGCACAGACATGCTTGGATAGGTCTTCGCCGCTTCGATGAGCCAGCCACCGGTGCCACAGCCGATATCGAGCACGCGCTTAAAGATCTTCAGGTCGGGTTGCTCTGGCAGCACTCCCCGCATCTTTGCTGTGAGCATTTGATCCTGTATTTGTAAACGGGTCATTTCATTCTGGTTGGATCTATCTTGCACGAAATACGTATTGGGCTGTTCTCTGTGAGGGTTAGTAGGGCTTGACATGGCATTGCGCTCCTTGCTTTGCTGTGTGACTGTGTTCTTGCCCCACCGACGTCGGTCGTGGGAAGCTCTTGCGCTCATTATACCTCTCGCGCACTTGATCTGTCGAGGACGTCATGCAGAGTTATGTCATATACTATAGTATGATGAGAGGCTATCTGAGCAGACTGATCAGCGCCGGGCGTAGCTGGCTCTTGGTCCTGTGGATCTACCTGAGCGCGGGCTGGCACTTCTGGCCATGGCGCATACGACTCTGGCTCAAACGATCTTACACTACGGAAAGTATACGTATAGGAATGAAACAAACCCTGCTTTTTATTCGACATGGGCAAACGACATGGAACGTTGAACATCGTCTCCCTGGACAGTTGCCAGGGATTACACTCAATGATACCGGGCGCAAACAGGCCGCCCGTCTCGCAGATGCATTACACATTTTACCTATCAGCGCTATTATCAGCAGTCCGCTCGAACGAGCACTCGACACTGCCGAGATCATTGCTCAGGGCCGGGGACTCAGCGTCCAGCTAGAACCTGAGCTGATGGATACCAATGTGGGCCATTGGGCAGGAAAGGTCTACGACGACCTCGCTAAAAATGATCCCGACTGGAAAGCTTTCGTGCGCGACCCCACGGTAGCACCCGAGGGTGTCGAGACCTTCCCGCAGGTACAACAACGGGTGGTTGCTGCTGTCGAGCGTTGGCGCACACAGGAAACCATTGGCGCTTACCCCGCATTTATCGCGCATGCAGATATCATCAAACTGCTCCTCGCCCACTACACAGGTCTGGAGGCAGGACGAGCGGGATCACTGTTTATCGATAACGCTTCGGTCAGCCTGGTTGAATTGGATGATGACCAACAGCCACGTGTGGTCGCCATCGGTTGGAGTCCCCATCCAGGCTGGCTCAAGCCACCAGCACTCGAGCCAGCGAAAAGTGAGACAGCATCCAATGGGGAGCAAAAAACGTAAACACTATAAAAAGCATGTGAAAGGCAGCCATAGCATGTTCGATCCGCGTGACCCCTATGAACGCTATTACTGGCATTATGACTCTAGACGCCCACTCTCAGTGGCACAGATCATTGCACTGAAAAGCGTGGACGCCGAGACTGCCGCCCTGGCCTGGGTGTTGCTAGAGCACGGAGCATCACTTACTGTGGCCGGCCCAACCGACCCACAGCCAGGCATCGGTAAAACGACGACGCTCAATGCCCTCTTGCAGTTCCTGCCCGAGGGCACAGCCCTGGCCTATATGTCCGGCATGTATGAAAGCTTTGCCTTTACCCGTTTGCCCGATATCGATCCTGCTACCACCTATGCACTCTGCAACGAGGTCAGTGACCATCTCCCTATCTATATGTGGGGACGCGTGGCACGACGTTACTTGACGCTACCCACCCAGGGATACCATATTGCTACCAGCGTGCATGCCGACACCATCGATGATGTCATTTCCATGTATCACCACGACCTGCGTCTGAGTGCCGAAGACGTACGTCGCCTGGGACTCGTCATTAACATCGGCCTGGTCGGACGCATCTACCCTCCGCGCCGTCGCTGGCTAACCGCTCACTTCCTACGCCCCCAAGCCGATCGCAAGCATCCAGAGGATATCGTCCCGCTTCCACTCTCCCTGTGGAACGAATTCGACGATACCTTCGAACATGCTGACGAGACCATCCTCGACGAACTGGCACAGTGGGCGGGTATGACCTGCGCAGAATTTACTACTGCCTTCAAGCAACGCACTGACTGCCTACAAGAACTCGCCCAGGGACGCGGTGCCGATCCGAGCGAAATGTACGACGCCATCGATAGGTTACGCAAACGGGGTAAAGATTCTAAGGCATAGAACACATGCATTGTCTTGTTATAAACAATAAGAGGTCTTCCCTTATCAAGAGTTGAGGAAAGGAGACAACCAATGCCGAACCGCAAGCAACTTGCAAGCGAAGGGCGCTGGCCACGCATCTGCGATGAAGGTTAGTAACAATCGAAGAAGAGGAGCATACCCAGAATGCAGTTTTCGGTAGCTATGCTCAGCATCCACACGTCCCCGCTAGACAGCCCCGGACAGACCAGGGATGCTGGTGGCATGAATGTATATATGCGCGAGCTAGCACGCGAGCTAGGCAGGCGCCACACCAGAGTCGACATCTTTACACGTTGGACAAACGAACAACAACCACGCATCGTTCAGCTTGACCCATATGTACGGGTCATACATATCAAGGCTGGACCACTTGCGCCTATCTCCAAAAGTGACCTCTACGAGTTCCTCCCTATTTTCGCACAGCGCATCGATGAATTTCGGCGTAGCGAAGCAAGAGAGTACGATCTACTCCATAGCCATTACTGGCTTTCAGGGGTCGCTGCCATGCAACTTACACAACGCTGGCATGTTCCGCACGTCACGATGTTTCACACCCTGGGACGTTTAAAGCAACTGGCACATCCAGGCGAACCAGTGCTCCCACTGCGCCTTGAGATGGAGCGCCGTCTGATCTCCCACGCTGATCGCATCATTGCTTCCACCGATGAAGAGCGCACACAAATGATCCACCATTGTGGCGCAACCGCATCGCGCATACACGTTATTCCCTGTGGAGTCGATCTCAAGCACTTTGTTCCGCACAACAAACAGCAGGCACGCAAGTCACTCAACTTGCAGCAAGAGCAACCAATGCTTCTCTTTGTGGGTAGACTCGATCCATTTAAGGGGCCAGACGTGCTCCTACGTGCGGCAGCAATGATGGAAGAAGACGCGCAGATTGTGCTTGTCGGGGGCAAGCTCACAGGCGATAAAGAGTTACAGCAACTCCGCCAACTTGCAACCGACCTCAACATCAGCCAGCGTGTGAAATTCATGGGAGCGCAAGCACAGAAGGACCTTCCCATGATATACAGTGCCGCCGATGTCACCGTCCTCCCTTCCTACCATGAGAGTTTCGGGCTGGCTGCCGTCGAGTCACTGGCGTGTGGCACACCGGTCGTGGCAACTCGCGCGGGGGGACTGACAACGATAGTGCATCACAGGGAGACCGGCTACCTGGTTCCACGCTGTCCCGGGTTTTTTGCTGAGCGACTCGATACGCTCTTGCAAAACTCCGACCTTCTCACCCAGATGCGCTCGAAGGCCCGCGCGTCCGTCCTGCAATTCAGCTGGAAGAACGTCGCCAACCAGGTGCAAGATGTCTACCACGAACTTGTGAGCGAAACAGCCTACCTGGCGGCATTATAGGTGGCTTGGGCGAATTCCCCGTAGGGGCCCGATTATGAAGTTTAACCAAATACTTCGGACCCCATGAATGGAGACGGCATGCCCGTAGGAGCCGATTCATCTACCTCCTATCATGCTCACAACTCTATCACAGACCGCAAAAACGACGCCAAAGGGGTAGACATTCCTCACTATGTAATGGTATAATTAGCGCATTCAGAAACAGACATCCGGGAAGACAGGTTAACTTACGAGGTTGATTGTCTATGGACGCAGTCTCATCGACATCACGAGTTGCATTGCCACAAACAGTGGCAACAACTCGCAATAGGACGTTACATATACACTAGGGAAGGTTTGACCTGGTGTTTTTTATTGCTTCCCACTGTTATACACACATTCATAGCCGGGCTCATCGATCATTCTTCGACCTTCATGTCGTATGGGCACTGCATCAAGCGCCAAGACTTGATGTAGATCACAGCAGGCTGCATTAGACGCGGACAGAGCGTTATTTTACGAAAGGAGGAATGCCCCGTCTTTTAACTTAGAGCATCCAGTTTTTGTTCTGGATGAGGATCGATACCCACAAATGAGCTATCGGCCCGACTTTGCAAGCTTCATACACTTGCATTAGTATATACACGAAAAGTGGACGCGGAGTGGTTACTAGAAAAAAGGAGTGTACCGACCGTGAATTCAAGCATGATCCATAAGATTGCAAAAGCCAAGCGTTACGCAGAAGAGCCCGAACGGATCCAATTCACTCGCTTCGAGGCAACGTTCCGAGGCGAGAATGATGTCCACACCACCAACTACGACAATGGTGAATGGAACTGTACCTGCCGCTTCTTCCAGGACTGGGGTGACTGCAGCCACACCATGGCTATGCAACGTGTATTGGGCGTGACTATTCCCGCAGCGTATCGCCATGGCATCCCTGCAGGAATTGGCACCGGCCCCCTGTTACACTAACCCAGCCTTCACACGCCTGGCTTCGTGGAAGACAACCCCTACGAAAGCCACTCGACACCAGGTAGAAGCACTGAGATCACGAAGATCGAATCAGTGCTTCTTTTTTATGCTTCAACTGTGACCTACCGTGACCCATATAGAGGGTGGGCTTACCCACCAATAGCCGGTACGAAATGCAGACCAATAATCACAGCGAACATAATGAATGCCAGGATAGCGATCACGATCAGGTCTCTACGCACATATGAATAATGTTCCGCTGTAATTAAGGTAGCTGATGCACGCTGCTGGGTTTTCTGCACAGCTTGACGACGAGCAGCAAGACGTGATGCAGCAGTTCCTTTAGAGGTAGTGCCAGTGCTACTGACGGCGCTTGCTTCCTCGCTCTGAGTATCCGGAGTTGCAAACTGCTCCGAAGCCTTTCTCCTGGCAGCCGCACTATTGGTAATTTTAACGCTCTCTTTTTTCGTACTCTCACTCGTAGAGTCGAGGGCCACGGCTGTAGACATCGTAGACACATCCGCGAGCGTTAGTTCATCACTGTTCTGGGCTTCAACCTCGTCCCCGGTGTCTACTTCTTTCTCAACTAATGGTTCTTTTTCCTCTACGGTCTGACGCACGAGTTCAATGCTCTTCTGCACCCTCGGCTTATTGCGCTGCCCTCCACTTCGGGCGGCGGCTGATTTCTTAGGCATGATTGCTCACTCCCTGCCCGCCAGCCTTATCGCTCAGGCTCTGCGGACTTGCTTTCTCAATTACCAGGGCTTACCTGTCTCCCAGACAGGGTTCCGCAAGGGTCCTCCCCACCGCATCCCACCACCCTTGCCCCTACTATACTCGCTACCAGGGCAACCGCAAGGGTCCTCCCCACCGCACTCCACCACCCTTGCCCCTACTATACTCATGGAATGCTCTTTAACCGTTCTTCCCATCCTCATTCAGCGCCAGGGCTGAAAACATCAAGCGGATTGGAGTTATTATACACGAAGAGGCGGTGAGAGTCGAGAGGTCGTGGCAATTGTCCTACTTTGAAGACGAGGATGAAGCAGATGTCAATTTACGTCCCTATGGTCAAGGCCCTGCTCACGCTCTATTTTTCCTCTGTCCAATCTATTTGGACAACGAGGTTGACAACCATAATGATATGCACTAAGCTTAATATGAACAGGAATACCCCCTTTCCAAACGAAGTGTAGCAATCTGAACCACTTGATGGGAAAACATCGGTTGTTTGTGTACGCTTGTCAAGTGGGCATAGGAATGCCTTGAGGCATGGTTGCCTATCTGAAGAATGTTCTTCCTCTTCTGGGTATGAATGCAGGAGGGTATCATGACACAATCGCTGACTACCGCTCGTAGTGCACTTCAGATATTGAAAGCCTTTACCCCCGAGCAGCCAGAGTGGGGAGTCAGGGAACTGTCTGGTCATCTCGGCTGGTCACGCTCAACGACCCACTTACTCTTGAGTACTCTGGCCAGCGAAGGCTTCCTCATGCAGTCTCCAGACCGGCGCTATCGTTTAGGTTGGGCCACCTTTGAATTAGGCAGCGTTTTTTTGAGTGGACTGGAACTTCGAGAGGAAGCTTTGCCAGTCATGCGTCGTCTGAACCAGCGATTCAATGAAGTTGTCCACGTTGCCGTTTTGGATCGTGGAGAAGCAGTGTATGTCGAGAAAGTGGCTTCAGCCAGGTCTGTACAATTATTTACCCGCATGGGTCTGCGCTATCCAGCTCATTGTACCGGCGTTGGGAAGGTGCTGCTTGCTCATGCGCCTGAAACGGTGCTTCGTGATGTCTCATTGATTCCTTTCACCCCTCATACCATCATTGATCCCCACGTGTTCAGTCAAGAACTTGAGCACATCCGAGATGTAGGCGTCGCCTATGATCGCGAAGAAGCTCTCGTTGGTCTGTCTTGCGTTGCCGCGCCTATCTACGATTTTACTAGGGAGGTGATTGCTGCACTGAGTATTTCGTTACCAACTGTCCGTTTCCTTCCAGCTGAATCCTGCTTAACCAACGCGGTGAAGGAAGCCACTAGTGAGATTTCCCGATCACTTGGGTATCTACCCAACGCTCGTGGATACCGTTTTTCAACCCCTGGTGTGTAGACGGAATGTGTAGTTCGTTTGCTCGCTGAAATTGCTCACCTGAGCGTGAAATGACAGAGGTCCATGCCGTTGATGAATGTTTGCCTCAGTGGAGCAGATACGCATGGAAAGTCAACATGACAACAAGTCATTGTTATAGCTTGACTTGCTACAAGGAAGAGAGGAGACATACGTATGGCAATGACCCAAGATAGCTCTCCCGTTGGAGAGCAGACCGCCACCCGCCCTTTCACAGGAGCCGAGTATTTAGAGAGCCTGCGCGATGGGCGCGAGGTCTGGATTTACGGCGAGCGGGTGAAAGACATCACCACCCATCCGGCTTTTCGCAATAGCACACGCATGGTTGCCCGGCTGTATGATGCTCTGCATGACCCTGCAAAAAAGAACGTGCTTACGACCGAGACGGATACTGGCAATGGGGGTTTCACCCACAAGTTCTTTCGCACCCCACGGAGTGCTGAGGACCTGGTCGGTGCTCGTGATGCCATTGCTGAATGGGCGCGAATGACCTATGGCTGGATGGGACGTGCCCCCGATTACAAGGGCAGCTTTCTCGCGACCCTGGACGCTAATGCCGAGTTTTATGCCCCCTACCAGGCGAACGCCCATCGCTGGTACAAGGAAGCCCAGGAGAAAGTCCTCTACTTCAACCATGCCATTGTCAATCCACCGGTCGACCGCAACCTCGCACCTGAGGAGGTGGGCGACGTCTACATGCACGCCGAGAAAGAAACAGACGCAGGCATCGTGGTAAGTGGAGCCAAGGTCGTGGCGACCGGGTCAGCCCTGACCCACTACAACTTCATCGCCCATTATGGGTTGCCGATCAAGAAGAAGGAGTTTGCCATCATTTGTGCCGTCCCTATGGACGCTCCTGGCGTGAAGCTGATCTCCCGTGCGTCCTATGAGATGACCTCAGCGGTCATGGGCAGCCCCTTTGATTACCCACTCTCCAGCCGTCTGGATGAGAATGACGCCATCTTCGTTTTTGACAAGGTCCTCATTCCGTGGGAGAACATCTTCGTGTATGGGAACCTGGACAAGGTCAATACCTTCTTCCCGATGTCCGGCTTCGTTCCGCGCTTCACTCTGCACGGCTGTGTGCGCCTGGCGGTGAAGCTCGACTTCATCGCCGGACTCTTCCTCAAAGCTGTGGAGGCAACAGGCGCCAAAGACTTCCGTGGCGTGCAGGTGCGCGTAGGTGAGGTGTTGGCATGGCGCAACCTGTTTTGGGCCATTACCGATGCCATGGCACGCACGCCTATTCCCTGGAACAACGGGGCGGTACTCCCGAATCTCGAGTACGGCATGGCCTACCGTGTGTTCGCTACCGTTGCCTACCCACGCATCAAAGAGATCATCGAAAACGATCTTGCCAGCGGATTGATCTACTTAAACTCCAACGCCGTGGATTTCAAAACGCCAGAGATTCGCCCCTACCTGGAGAAGTACGTGCGCGGGTCCAATGGCTACACGGCAGTGGATCGGGTCAAGCTCCTGAAGCTGCTCTGGGATGCGATGGGGACAGAATTTGGCAGCAGACACGAACTGTACGAACGCAACTACGCAGGCAACCATGAGGGTATTCGCCTCGAGGTCCTCGACGTGGCCACGGCCCTCGGCCAAGTCGATAAGTATAAGGGCTTTGCCGAGCAGTGCATGGCTGAGTACGACCTGGACGGTTGGACGGTGCCGGATCT
>WNFA01004277.1_pt1 | contig 36491 bp, 37 predicted proteins | sample 5400481 | NCBI WGS metagenome assembly WNFA01 (sample SAMN13153340, study PRJNA577476) | soil metagenome | isolation source: 120 cm saprolite under Douglas fir tree site 2 hole 1 replicate 2 | place: USA:California | collected 2015-04-18 | reverse complement strand
GGTTTCGAGGCGGCGATGAACGGCGCCGGCGGGATAGGCCCAGTCGGTGATCATCCGCGAGATCAGCCCGAAATTGTTCATGCCGTGCATGATGATGCCGCCGAAATTGGTCTTGCCGAAATCGCCCTTCATATACTCGTCGTCGAGATGCAGCGGATTGTAGTCGAGCGAGGCGTCGCAGAACAGGCGGATGGATTCGCGGCTGACCGCGAATTTCGGACCGTCGATCGCATCGCCGGTCCGCAGATTTTCGAACATGGTGCCCATGATCCCGTCCCCTTACATCGGCCGGATGGTCTGGCCGCGGCCGGAACAGATCACTTCGCCATGCTGGTTGAAGAAGACATTGTCGTGCACCACGAACAGCCGCTCGCGCTTGATGAACTTGTCGAGCGCGCGGGCTTGCAGCGTGATGACGTCGCCGGGCCGCGCCGGAATATGGTAGCTCCAGGATTGCCCGGCGTTGACCGTGCCGGGACTGCGCATCCAGTCGTCAGCCGGCGTGCAGGCAAACATCAGCAGGATGTGGATCGACGGCGGGGCGATCAGGCCGCCATGACGGGTGGTTTTGGCGTAGGCCTCGTCGAAATAGACCGGATGATCTTCGCCGACGGATTTGCAGTAGAGTTCGATCGCTTGCCTGGTCAGCGTGTAGGGAATGGTCTTGCGCGGTTCGCCAGGGACGATATCGTCCCAGACCTTTCGCAGATTGGCATCTTTCCAGAAATCGGTCTCGAAGGTTTCCGCCTGCGCCATGCTATCCTCCCTGTTTCCGTGTCTTGCTGTTTCCGTGTCTTGCTGTTTCCGTGCCTTGCCAATTTTGTTATATGGTATAATCAATTTGCCACACTGTGCAATCGAGCCGCTGCCGGGAAAACCACGATGTCCAAACTGAAGCTGCCCAATGTTGATGACGCCGTGGCGATCGATATCCACACCCATGCGGAAGAGCCGTGCGGCATGCATGCCGACGACGGCTACGACGACTTCCAGGCGCAGATGGCTGAATATTTCAAGTCGCCGAACAAGCATCCGCCCACCGTGCCGGAAACCGCGGCCTATTACCGTGCCAAGAAGATCGTGGCGGTGATCTTCCCGGTCGATGCCGAGCGCGAGACCGGCTTCCGCCGCTACAGCAATTACGAGATGCTGGAAGTCGCGGCTGACAATTCCGATGTGTTGATCCCGTTCGTCAGCATCGATCCGCACAAGGGCAAGCTCGGCGTTCGCGAAGCGCGCAAGCTGATCGAGGAATACGGCGTCAAGGGTTTCAAATTCCATCCGACCATGCAGGGCTTCTACCCCAACGATCGCATGGCCTATCCGCTTTACCAAGCCATCAACGATGGCGGCGCGATCGCGCTGTTCCACACCGGCCAGACCGGGGTCGGCTCCGGCATGCCGGGCGGGATGGGGATGCGGCTGAAATATTCCAACCCGATGTACATGGACGATGTCGCAGCCGATTTCCCCGACCTCAAGATCATTCTCGCCCACCCGTCGTTTCCCTGGCAGGAAGAAGCGCTGTCGGTCGCGACCCACAAGCCGAACGTCTATATCGACCTGTCCGGCTGGTCGCCGAAATATTTTCCGCCGATCCTGGTGCGCTACATCAACTCGATCCTGCAGGACAAGATGCTGTTCGGCTCGGACTGGCCGGTGATCACGCCCGACCGATGGCTTTCGGATTTTGCAAAACTCGAAATCCGCGACGAGATCAGGCCGAAGATCCTGAAGGCCAACGCGCGCAAGCTCTTGAACATCTAGCGCCGACCGATTGCACGAGTATTCCCGTGAGCATCAAAGCCGTTGTGTTCGACGCCTATGGCACGCTGTACGACATTCAGTCGGTCGCCGCCGTCACCGAACAGGCGTTTCCCGGCTACGGCGAGATCATCACCCAGGTTTGGCGTATCAAGCAGCTCGAATACACCTGGCTGCGCTCGCTGATGCGGCGCTACGAGGATTTCTCGGTCATTACGCGCGACTCGCTGTCGTACACGCTGCGATGCCTTGGCCTGAAACACGACCCGGCCGTGTTCGAGCGGATCATGGAAAAATATCTGCATCTCGACCTTTATCCGGATGCGCTCGCAGCGCTGGCGGCGCTGCAAGGCCGAAAGCTTGCGATACTTTCCAACGGCAGCACCGGCATGCTCACCACGCTGGTCCGCAACAGCGGTCTCGACCGCGTGCTCGACGCCACCATCAGCATCGACTCCCAAAGAATCTTCAAACCCAGCCCGGATGCCTACGCCTTGATCGAATCCAGGCTCGGTGTGCCTCCTGCGGAGGTGCTGTTCGTATCGTCGAACCCTTGGGACGCCTGCGGCGCCAAGGCGTTCGGGCTGAATGTCGCCTGGATCGAGCGGGTGACGCCGGAAGCGATGGCATTGGCCTGTGTCAAAAGCGATGTCGTCGCCCCGCTCACGATGTTCAAGGCGATCCGGACACAGATGGACGAGCTCGGGCTCGAGCCCGACTATCGCATCCACGCACTGTCAGAACTGCCCGATCTGGTCGCCGCGCATGAGCCTTGAATCCGTTCGCGCGTTTTTTGCCGAAGAGGCGCCCGACATCGCCGTGATCGAATCGCCGATCAGTTCCGCCACGGTGGCGCTGGCCGCCGAAGCCTATGGCGTCGAGCCCGGACGGATCGCCAAAACGCTGAGCTTGCGGATCGGCGAGCGCGTGGTGTTGATCGTCGCCAGCGGCACCTCGCGGATGGACAACAAGAAGCTCAAGGCGCGCTTCGGCGGCAAGCCGAAGATGCTGGGCGTCGACGAGGTCGCCGACATCACCGGCCATGAAGTCGGCGGCGTCTGCCCGTTCGGATTGAAAACGCCGCTGCCGGTCTATTGCGACGTGTCGCTCAAAGTGTTCGACGAGGTGGTGCCGGCCGCCGGCTCGACCCACAGCGCGGTGCGGATCGCGCCGTCGCGGATGGCGGAACTGGTCGCTGCCGAATGGGTCGATGTCTGTCAGGAGCCGGCGTAGCGACCGGTCTATTGGTCGTCATCGTAAGGCCTCGGCCGATCGTCGCGACGTCTCGGTCGGTCGTCGCGCCGTCTCGGCGCAGCCTGCTGGTTCGCGCTGACATTCGGTTCAAACGCCGCGCGGCACGGCCCAGAGAGCTGCGGGGTGTTTTGCCGTAGGCATGCAACGATTCGATCGACGTCGGGTATCTGTTCGCCGCAAAGCCGGAATACATCGGGCGTGCAGGCCATCTGCTGTTCCATCGTTCCTCGATTCTCCTGCGAAAACGCGGGATGTTGAACGGCGATGCCGCAGCCGATCGATATCACAAGGCTCAGGACAAACAGGCGGGCTCGCATTTACCAATCCTTCTTTTGGAGATTCATTTTCCCGTCCATGTACCGCGCGGGCGCGCCAAGCATCTTGCCTCAAGCTTGAAAATAAATGAGGCCCGGGAAGGTTCTGAACGGACAACAAAATGTGAAAGTGGCGCTTTTAGGAAAGAAAAGTGAGAAAAACGCTCAAGTTGCGATAGTCGCGCAAGGGCGAAACAAACTACTTCCGCTTCTTCTCCTTCGCAAAATGCTTGGTCAGAAAATCCGCCAGCACCTCGACGCGCGCGGGCCGCGGTCCGCCCGGCGGCGTCACCAGATGCACCGCGCCCTCGGCTTGCTTCCAGCCTTTCAGGATCACCTCGACCTCGCCCGACGCGACGGCGTCGCCGACGATGAAATCCGGCAGATCGGCGATGCCGAGCCCGGCAAGCAACGCCGGCATCAGCGCCTCGCCATTGTTGACCCGCAGCGGGCCCGCGGGGCGCACGCTGACCTGTTCGCCCGCGGCGTTGGTGTAGTGCCAGACATCCGGCGTGGAAAGATACGCATAGCCGAGGCATTTGTGCTGGGCGAGATGCATCGGATGGGTCGGCCGGCCGTGCCGCTTGAGATACGCCGGCGACGCCACCGTGTAGCGCGGCATCGCGCATAGCCGGCGCGCGATCAACGAGGAATCCGGCAGGCTTGCGATCCGCAAACCGGCATCGAAGCCCTCCCCGATCAGATCCACCATGGCATCGCTCAAGTGCAGATCGATCGCGACGTCGGGATACTGGCCGAGAAATTCCGGCAGGATCGGCGCCACTTTGCTCACCCCAAACGTCATCGGCACCGCGAGGCGCACCAGCCCACGCGGCGTCGCCGATTGCGCCAGCGCCTCGTTCTCCGCCGCCTCGCCATCGGCGAGCAGGCGCGCCGCGCGCTCGGACAGCTTTTGCCCGGCATCGGTCAAGGCAAGCCGCCGCGAGGTGCGGTTGAACAGCCGCGCGCCGAGCCGCTGCTCCAGCCGGCTGACGGCCTTCGAGACCGTCGCCTTGGACAGCGCCAGTTCGGTCGCGGCCCCCGCAAACGACCGTAGCTCCACGACTTTTGCGAAGATCGCGAGGCCTTCGAAATCGGGGAGTTTTGCCATTTGTACATCCCATTAGAGCTATTTTGGAAACAATTAGTTTCAATAGTTTCTATTTATGCACCATACGGAAGCGCATATCCAGATGCCAACGAAATTTGAAATCCAACGATCAAAGGAAAATCCCATGATTGAACTCAGGCCTTTTGCAAAACTCGGCGGCGCCGATCACGGCTGGCTAAAGGCAAAACATCACTTCTCGTTCGGCAGCCACTATGACCCCGGCAATATGGGCCACGGCTCCTTGCGGGTATGGAACGACGACGAGATCGCGCCGAACACCGGCTTTCCCGCCCATCCCCATGCCAACATGGAAATCATCACCTATGTCCGCGAAGGCGCCATCACCCATCAGGACAGCCTCGGCAACAAGGGGCGCACCGAAGCCGGCGACGTGCAGGTGATGAGCGCCGGATCCGGCGTGCGTCACTCCGAATACAATCTGGAGCCGACCAGGACCAAAATCTTCCAGATCTGGATCGAGCCGACCACCGAAGGCGGCCAGCCGACCTGGGGCGCAAAACCGTTTCCGAAGTCGGATCGCTCCGGCAACTTCGTCACCATCGCCAGCGGCTTCGATGGCGACAAGGATGCGCTGCCGATCCGCGCCGATGCGCGGGTGCTCGCCACGACGCTCAAGGCCGGCGAGAGCGCGGAATATGCGTCCGTGCCGGCGGCCGGCGCGGTCGAGGTCAATGGCGTGCGCGTCAATGCCCGCGACGGCGTCGCGATCCGCAACGAAGCGAAGCTGAAAATCACCGCGCTGGAAGATTCCGAACTGGTGCTGGTCGACGCGGCGTAAGGCCGAACCTCTCGTTCGTCATGCCCGGGGCAAAAGCGCGAAGCGCGTCTTCGCGCTGGATGACCCGGGCATCCATCCCTCTTCGGAAGAGTCTTTCGAAGGTGATGGATTGCCGGGTCAAGCCCGGCAATGACGAGTTCTAAATCGATCCCAACCCCTCGGAGACCCACCATGACAAGAGTTCTCGTTCTCTATTATTCCGCTTACGGCCACATCGAGAAGATGGCGAGCGCCGTCGCCGAAGGCGCCCGCGAAGCCGGCGCCGCCGTCGACATCAAGCGAGTGCCCGAACTGGTGCCGCCGGAGGTCGCAAAGGCGTCGTACTACAAGCTCGATCAACCCGCGCCTGTGGCTAAAATCGAAGACCTCGCCAACTACGACGCCATCATCGTCGGCACCGGCACCCGCTTTGGCCGCATGGCATCGCAGATGGCGAATTTCCTCGATCAGGCCGGCGGCCTCTGGATGAAGGGCGCGCTGCACGGCAAGGTCGGCGGCGCCTTCACCTCGACCGCGACCCAGCACGGCGGCCAGGAAACCACGCTGTTCTCGATCATCGCCAACCTGCTGCATTTCGGCATGGCCGTCGTCGGCCTGAACTACGGCTTTGCCGGCCAGATGAAGCTGGACGAGGTCACCGGCGGCTCGCCCTATGGAGCGACCACGATCGCAGGCGGCGACGGCAGCCGCCAGCCAACCGAAAACGAGCTGGCGGGCGCGCGCTATCAAGGACGCGTGATCGCGGAGACCGCGAAAAAACTGCATGGCTGATGCGACGCGGGCGGCATTCTCTTCGGCGGATGCCGCCCCATTTAGGTTGTGGGGACGATGGAATTCGCCATGATCGAAATGCTCTTTATCTATCAACTGGCACGCAATCCGGTTCAGGCGGTCGCGCGACGCTGGTGGTGTCGCAGCCTCTACCGCGCATCGCGCGGCAAGCGCCGCTGCCCGGAATGCACCAAGTCGTGAAGCCGGACCACTCGTTCAAGTGGTAAACTTGGGTCAGTGAGGCGGTGGAACCAGACCGCATTCATGCAGTTGGGTTACGCGCACCCGCGCCCGGAGATTTCGAAATGACCAACAAGCCAGATCCCAAAGGTACCAGCAAGAACCCCGCCGAGCCGCATCCCGGCATGATGGGCGACGGCACCGAAGAGCAAAATCTCGGCCAGCCGGGAAATCCCGGGGCCCGCATCAAAAAAGACGAAGTCGACGCCGCCTTCGGCAAGGACGCCAAGAAGACAAAATAACGCGCATCCCCAATCGTGGTAAGTTCGCATATAAAGGCCGGGCCGGATCGCGCCCGGCCTCGTCGTGTCAGGAGATGCCGATGACAACCAGTTGCGGTGAACCATGAGCGATGCCGCGCAGGCGCCCTGGCCGGAACTGCCTACGGCGGCGTGGCGGGAGACCTGCGAAACGCTGCATCTGTGGACCCAGATCATCGGCAAGATCCGCCTGACGCGCGCGCCCTGGCTGAATCATTCCTGGCACGTCGCGCTGTACGTCACCGCGCGCGGACTGACCACCTCGCCGATCCCCGATGGGACGCGGACCTTCCAGATCGATTTCGACTTCATCGATCATGTCTTGCGGGTCTCCACCAGCGACGGCGTAGGGCGGCAATTGGCATTGGCCGGACAATCGGTAGCGAGCTTCTACGCCGCTGTCATGGCTGACCTTGCAGACCTCGGCATTCACATCGCTATCGACGAGACGCCCAACGAATTGCCGGAACCGATCCGGTTTTCGCAAGACAGGAAACATGCATCCTACGATCCGACCGCGGTGCGGCGCTTTCTGCAGATTCTCGTGAATGCCGACCGGGTCTTCAAGCAATTCCGCACCGGCTTCCTCGGCAAGGCAAGCCCGGTGCATTTCTTCTGGGGCAGCTTCGATCTTGCAGTCACACGCTTTTCCGGCCGGCGCGCGCCGCGCCATCCCGGCGGCGTGCCGCATCTATCCGATGCGGTGGCCTGCGAAGCCTATTCCCACGAGGAAAGCAGCGCCGGCTTCTGGCCGGGCAGCGGCGCGATCGATTATCCCGCGTTCTATTCCTATGCCTACCCCGAGCCGGCGGGTTATCGGGCCACGCGGGTGCGGCCGGATGCGGCGTTCTTCAGCGAGGCGCTCGGCGAATTCATCCTGCCCTATGACGCCGTGCGCACCGCCGCGCAGCCGGACCAAGCGTTGCTCGAATTTCTGCAAAGCACCTATGAGGCCGCGGCCGATACCGCCAAATGGGACCGTGAGGCGCTGGAATGCGCGCCGGGCCAGCCGGGCGTGGTGCGGCAGATTTAGTTCTCTTCGCGCGAAGGCGGCCTGCCCTGCTCGCGTTTCACATTGGGGACGAGCCGCGGATAGCGGCGAAGGAGTCGGCGCAAGTCACGCAAGCTTCGCGCACGATGGTGGACGCACCTCGTGCCCCGGATGCAGCGCATCCGGGGCACGAGGCTGCTCTACAGCTCCTTGATCTGCACCTTGCGGAACTTGACCACGCCCGAACCGTATTGCAGCGCGATCGGGCCGCTTAAGTGCTTGCTGTCCTGCACGTCGGCGGTCTTTTGACCGTTCAGCACGATCACGAGATGCGGGCCCTGCGCGGTGATTTCATAGGTATTCCATTTACCGGCGGCCTTCGGCATCGGATCGACCTTGGCGACATCGACGATCGCCCCGGTTCCGTAAGATGGATCCGGCCGCTTGTCATAGATATTGACCTCGTAGCAGATCTTGGCATCGATCTTCTGCGACTGGTCGCAGCGGATGAACACGCCGCTGTTGGCTTCTTCGTCGGTCCAGAACTCGGCCCTGATCTGGAAATCCTTGTAGGAATTCTTGGTGACGAGATAAGACAGCTCCTTGCCGTCGAGCTTGTCGACGGTGAGCGCGCCGTCTTTCATCGCCCAATTGGCTTTGCCGACCTCATTCCAGTCGCCCATCTTGGTGCCGTCGAGCAGCGTGATCCAGCCGCCTTCGCTCTGGCCGGAGGCCAGGTTTGAATATTGCAAAGCGGCGGCGCCAATCAGCAGACCAGCCGCGAGCGTCGATAAGCGCTTCATGAAGATGTCCTCCCGTTTGTTTTAATTGGGCGCAACGTTAGCACCGCCGTGCAGGGCGTAAACGCGTTTTTCATGCTGCCGTTGCGTTGTGTATGGTCTCGCATGCCCGCCCGCGTCTTGCACCGCGGGAATGAGACCGGCTAGCATGAACCCAATGAGAGATGAGCTGGCGCCAGCGATTCAGCTCGCGGAATTCAACGGAGGAAATCATGAAGGCCACAAACCGGTTTTGGCGATACCTGGCGATGCCGATATGCTTTGCCGGCATGCTGAGCATCAGCTCGGCGGCCGAACTCAATCCGGCCGCGGTGATCTACAAGCTGCCGGACCAGATCCCGTGGAGCCCGGTCGACGCCCGCGGCGCGCAAAACGCCGTCGTTGTCGGCGACCCGACCAAGCCCGGCTTCTATGCCGTCTACACCAAATGGACCAAGGGCAACCATTTCAGCCGGCCGCACTTCCATCCCAACGACCGTTACATCGTCGTGCTGCAGGGCACCTGGTGGGTCGGCTCGGGACCAAAATTCGATCCCGAAAAGGGTACTACGCCAATGCCTGCCGGAAGTTTCGTCACCCATTTCGGCAAGCAGGTGCATTGGGATGGCGCCAAGGATGAGGATGCCGTGCTTTTGATCATGGGCGAAGGGCCGGCGACCTCGACGGCCGCGGAAGAGAAATAACGGCCTCAGCCTCTGCGGAGTAACGAGCGGTGATCCTTTCTGGCCGGCTCAGACTTCGGAACTGGCGGGAGTCCGACAGAGACGCGTTTGCTGGCCTCAATGCCGCTCCCGAGGTCACGCAGGATTTGGGCGGCCCGTTGGATCGCAACGAGAGCGACGCCAAATTTGACCGTTACGTGGCGGCATTTGACCAATGCGGCTTCTGCCGATGGGCCCTCGAAGATCTGGACGGGCAATTCCTGGGCTATGCGGGCGTCATGCCGTCGCGGCCCGGTCATCCGCTCGGACCCCATGCCGACATCGGCTGGCGCCTCGTGCGCCCGGCCTGGGGTCGGGGCTATGCCACCGAGGCTGCGAGAGCATCCTTGCGGGACGTCTTCGAGCGGGTGAATTTGAAAAAAGTGCTCGCTTATACCTCGGCGGACAATGTCCGATCCCAAGCGGTGATCAAGCGATTGAACATGCAGCGTGCCGCGACACTTGATTATTCCGAGCCACTCGGCAAAGGAGCGTGGCACGGCTTGATGTGGATGGTTCGACGGGGCGACTTAGTCGATCTGGATCATTCGGATGACCGCGCCCGTTAATCGATATTCCAGGTAACGTGTGGGATGCGCGCACGTCCTTCTGCGCATAACATGAGCCGTATTCCGTACTTCGTGTTTATGATGGATACTAAACGATATGCCGTCGAGTGAATCCGCGCTGGTGGTGTTGGTGCCTGAAGCGGAGGCGGTCGCGAAGCCGTTCCGTGATCAATACGACCCCTCAGCTGCTGCCGGGATGCCAGCGCACGTCACATTACTATATCCATTCAAAGCACCCGATGAAATCGATGAGATAACCCTTTGCAAGCTACGCGACTGCTTCGCGCGCTTTGAACCGATTGCGTTCTCGCTCCGCATCATCCAGCGTTTCCCCGTCGGCGTATTGTATTTGGCCCCGGAGCCGGATGAGCCATTTCGCCAACTCACCTTGTCGATTTGCAACCTGTTCCCGGAAACGCCTCCTTATGGCGGAAAGTGGCCCGACATTATCCCCCATCTATCGGTGGCGCAGCTTGCGAACGAACAGCGGCTCACCGCTATAGCCGAGGATTTCGCGAAGACATCTCAGGGTGAGTTGCCGATCCATGCATTCGCGTCCGAGGTCGCTCTGATAGACAACCGGTCCGGGCGTTGGAAAGTCAGGGTCATGTTCGGCTTGGGGACATGAGCGATGACCGACCACGGCCCCCTATCGCGCGTGGCGCGTTGCCATTGGAGCGCACGAAGCGCACCATCGCAGCTTGTTAGCCACGCTCCCCTGAGGACCATATGGTTGGTTTCATACGGCCGCCCTGCGACGCCGGAATCATCCGCGCGACGACGGCTGTTCCCGTCGCGCTATCGCGACGGCGCAAGCAATTGACGCTGGCGGCGACGATCCTCGGCTCAAGCCTGGCGCTTATCGACGGTTCGGTGGTGAATATCGCCCTGCCCGCGATCCAGCAGGCGCTGCACGCGGACGCAGCTTCCACCCAGTGGATCGTCAACGCCTACCTGTTGCTGCTCGGCGCGCTGGTGCTGGTCGGGGGCTCGGCTGCCGATCTTTACGGCCGCCGGCGGATTTTTCTTCTGGGCATTGCGATATTCACCTCCGCCTCGATTGCCTGCGGACTCTCACCTGACATCACGGTGCTCGTCGTCAGCCGCGCGGTTCAAGGTTTTGGCGCCGCACTGCTGACGCCGGCCAGTCTGGCGATGCTCGGTGCCACTTTCGACGAGCATGAGCGCAGCCATGCGATCGGGATCTGGGCGGGTGCCGGCGCGCTGACGGCGGCGGCGGGTCCCGTGCTCGGCGGCTGGCTGGTCGATCATGTGTCGTGGCGCGCGATCTTCCTGATCAACGTGCCGTTGGCTATCGCCGCGGCCGGGCTTGCAATCTTCTTCGCCTGCGAAAGCCGCGACGACCAGGCAAAACCGCTGGACTGGAACGGCGCAGTCGCGGTCGCCATCGGGTTGGCCGCGATCACCTGGGGGCTGGGCGCGATTCCATCCCTGGGATTTCGCGACAAGGCCGTACTCGGCGCGCTGGGAGCGGGAATAGCGTCGCTGCTGTCATTCGTCGCGATCGAAGCCCGCTCCCGCGAACGCGCGATGATGCCACTGGCGCTGTACCGCTCGCGCAATTTTTCCGGCACCAACATGCTGACGCTGCTGCTTTACTTCGCCCTCGGCGGCGCGCTGTATTTTCTCCCCTTCGGCCTGATACGGCTGGGCGGCTATTCCGCGACGCAGGCCGGCGCGGCGCTGCTGCCGTTCGCGCTGATCATGGGGTTCGGCGCGTCGTTCGCGGGCAGGGTCGCCGACCGTTTCGGGCCGCGGCTGTCGTTGACCGCAGGGCCCATCATCGCGGCCGGCGGATTGGCACTGCTCGCCTTTGCCGACCTCGGAAAATCCTACTGGGCCGGCGTGTTTCCGGCGATCGGGGTGCTCTCGATCGGCATGACCATCACTGTTCCGCCGCTGACGTCGACAGTGATGGCATCGGTGGGTGACGCTCGCGCCGGTATCGCTTCCGGCGTCAACAATGCCATTGCCCGCGTCGCCGGTCTCTTCGCAGTCGCGGCACTCGGCGCCGTTTTATTTGCCAGCTTTTCGCGTCACCTTGTCGGAATAACACCCGCTGGCGCCAACGAGGCATTGAATGCGGTCCTGGCTGGACAGGCTGAAGTTGTTGCCGGCGCAACGGCAGCGTTCGACCGCGCACTGCGCACGGTGATGCTGGTGACGGCCGTCTGCGCCGCGCTTGGCGGCATCGCAGGCTGGCTGTGGGTGCGGCCGTCCGACCCGGCGGAGCCGCGCAACATTTCCTGATATCGCGGGCAGTAAATTTCATCGGCACGCGTTGCGTCGGCTACAGATACGCGTATCATCGAAGCGCCGGAGGATTTCGATGCATCAGGCCGCAAATGTGCAATTCGGACGCGCCGTGGGCGAATTCGCCAGCTGGCGCGCCGTCCCGGAAGACGCGAGATCGCCGGCGCCGGCATGGTGGTGGGGACCGGCGTTTGAGGTGCTCGGCGCGCCGCAACCGATGCCGGCGGAGTGGTGCGCAAAGCTGGAATTGCCCGAGGGTGCCACTTACGCAACGGGAGCTGCAATTTTTCTCGTCGCGCTCGCCGGCCAGACGTCGCTGCCCTGGCCCGGCGAATTTCCACGCAAGGCAGGGCATTCAGACGTGGCCTAGCGCGATCAAAGAGCTTGCTAAAGCGTTTTCCAGCGAAAGCCTGCCCCGGACTTGATCCGGGGTGGCGACCGGTTCGCGTCAAGAAAACGCGTCAAATCAAGAATCTATGGAGCCCCGTTTCGATTCTATCGAAACGGAAATGGCTCTAGACGGCCGCACTTCTCCGCCGTGACCGTGGGGTGGATTTCTCAGGCGCAACAATTGCCGCAGGCTGAAGCGGCGGAGCGACGACAAGCGCCATGGGCCGGAGCAGTTCGGCCAGCTGCTGTGGCGGCAGCGGTTTGCTGAACAGGAAGCCCTGCATTTCATCGCAGGCGTGATCGCGCAGGAATGTTTGCTGCTCGGCGGTCTCCACGCCTTCTGCAACGACCGTCATCCCCAGTGCCTTGCCCATGCTGATGATCGCCTGCGCGATGGCCTTGTCCTCGGAGTCATCCGGAAGGTCGCGAACAAAGGAACGGTCGATCTTGATGGTGTCGATCGGAAATTGCTTCATCAGGGACATTGACGAATAGCCGGTTCCAAAATCGTCGATCGCAAGACGAATGCCCCGACGCTGGATGGCGTCCAGTACCTTGACCGCCCGGGAAACGTTGCGCATCACCATGCTTTCGGTGACCTCAAGCTGCAGCAGTACCGCAGACATGCCGCTCGCCGCCAGCGCCTCGTCGATATCCTGCAACAAGTGCTCGTCCACGAACTGCCTCGGCGACAGATTGACCGCCATCGATACCGGCCGCAATCCGCAGCGCTGCCAGGCCATGTTTTGCGCGCAGGCTTCCTTCAAGACCCAACGGCCGATCGGGACGATCAATCCGGTCTCTTCGGCAAGCGGTATGAATTGAGCGGGCGGCAATACGCCGAGCTCGGGATGGGTCCAGCGCAACAGCGCCTCGACGCCGGTTATTTGTCCAGTCGCCATATCCACCTTCGGCTGATAATGCAGCGCGAATTGATCGCGCTCGAGCGCACGGCGCAGCGCCGATTCCAGCGTCAGCCGCTCAATCGACTGGGTCTTGACCTCCTTGGTGAAAAACCGGAAGCCGTTCTTGCCGTCTTCCTTGGCGAGATACATCGCCATGTCGGCATTCTTGGTCAGCGTCTGCACGTCCGAGCCGTCCGCAGGGTACATGGCGATGCCGATGCTGGCCGTGGTGTGGCATTCGTGGCCGCTCAGTTGCAACGGCTGGCTGAGGACGGACAACAAGTTGCCGGCGATCCGTTCGACGTCGTGGCGTTCCGCGGTTTCCTCCAGAATGACAACGAATTCGTCGCCGCCGAGCCGTGCCACCACATCGCTTGAACGCAGGGTTTGGCGCAGCCGGTTGGCGATTTCCACCAGCAAAATATCGCCGGCGTCATGCCCCAGCGAATCGTTGATGACCTTGAACCTGTCGAGATCGATAAACAGTACCGCGAATCGCCGCTGGTAGCGGCACGCCGCCTCAATCGCGTGATGAAGCAACCCGTTGAACGTTTCTCGATTGGGCAGGCTGGTCAGGCTGTCGTGCGATGCGAGGTATTCGATCCGCGCGTCTGCCTTGGTTTTCTCGTCGGCGCGGTTGAAATTCTCAAGGGCAAACGACACGTTGTCGGCCAGCCGTTGCAGGAGTTCGACGAATTCGGGTGTGAAGGTGTCCTTTTCAGCAGAAAGAAAAAGCATAACGCCAACCGCCTGCCCACGGATGAGCAATGGAAATGCCGCGCCTGACTTTGCTCCATCGCCGCGAATGATGGCGTGGAAGGCACTGGCCCGCTGATCGGCCAGATAATCGTTGCTGATGCAGGGCTGCCGCGAACGGAACGCAGCCCCGCTCAGTCCGCGTCCCTCCGGGCGCGCAGCGCTGATCGATACCTTTACGTTTCGTGTTGTCTCCGCGGTCGGCCCCGCCACGGCTGCGATGTCGAGGAAGTCGCTGTCGCGATTGGCTATGCTGATGGTGGTCGAGGTGAATTTGCCGCCATTCGCGGCGGCCTCGCACACCATTTCGAACAGTTGTACCCGCGATTTGGCCCGCATGATCGCTTCGTTGGTCGCACTGAGGGCCGCGAACATTCGCGTCAGCCGTTCCTTTTGCTCCTCGGTCTTCTGCTTTTCGTCGACGCGATCGAAGTTATCGAGGGCGAACGAAACGTTTTCCGCCAGTCTTCCGAGAAGCTCCACCAGATCGTCGGTGAATGCGGCTTCATCACAGGAAAGAAACAGAAGTACGCCGACGGCCCTGTCGCCGTTCTTCAGCAAGGGAAAGCTCGCCCCGGATCGTGTCCCGTCTTCTCTTGCCAGGGCGTGCCAGTGAGTGGTTCGCTCATCGGCGAGAAAATCATTCATGATGCAAGGCTCTCGTGTCCGGAACGACGTTCCGGTCAAACCCCGGCCTTCGGGGTCCGCGGCCGAGATCGCAAAGCGGCGACTTCTCATGCGGTCGTAATTTATGCCTTTCGACGCAGCAATTCGAAGAAACTCCCCCGCGGGATCCGCAAGCGCGATGGTTGCGGAGCTGAACGTTCCTCCGAAAACGGCGGCTTCGCACACCAGTTCGAACAACTGTGCCCGCGTCTTGGCCCGCATGATCGCTTCATTGGTTGCGCTGAGGGCTTCAAACATCCCGGTCAGGCGATCCTTTTGCTTTTCGGCTTTCGCTTTTTCGTCGGCTCGATCGAAATTTCCCAGGGCGAAGGAGACATTTTCCGCGAGCCGCTGCAGAAGTTCGACGAGTTCGGGCGTGAACGTTCCCAACTCAGGTGAATTGAAAATGAGCACTCCGGCCGCCCGATCGCCGTTGAGTAATGGCAGCGCCGCGCATGATCTGACCCCACTGCGGATGGCATGGTCGTGCCAGGGTCTGGTCCGTTCGTCGGCCAAAAAGTCGTTGCTGACGCAAGGCTGCTGTGCGCGGAACGCCGACCCGGTCAACCCACGTCCTTGCGGGAGCGACTCCGTAATCGCAAACTCCGACAGCCGCATCTCGCCCGCGCCCGGTCCGGTCGAAGCGACGACACGAAGATATAACGAATCGGACTCGGCCAGAGCGACAGTCGCGGAGCCAAACTTCGCTCCATGCACCGCTGCCTGGCAGACCATTTCGAACAGCTCCGCGCGCGACTTGGCCCGCATGATCGCCTCGTTGGTCGCGCTAAGGGATGCGAACATTCGCGCCAGGCGTTCCTTTTGTTCATCAGCTTTCGCCTTTTCGGCGGCGCGTTCAAAATTGTCGAGAGCGAACGAGACGTTCTCCGCCATTCGCGCCAGCAGCGCGATGATCTCTTGATCCGCCGCCCAGGATTTGCTGACAAAGAACAGCAATACGCCGACGCTGTTGCCGGCCTTGATGAGCGGAAGCGCGACGCAAGCCACAACTCCGGTCTCGCGTCCCGCCTGCTGCCACGGCCGTCCCTGCACCGAGTTGAGGATATCGTTATTGATGCAAGGCTTCTGCGTTCGAAACGCGTTGCCGCAAACGCCGGTCCCATGGACGTCATCCGGATCGATCGAGAAGCGCGCCCGCGTGATCAGTTCGACAATTTCACCGGTTCCCGCGACCGGTTTCAGCCAGATCGAACCCGGCTCTGCAAGAAAGGCCACCGTGGCAACGGATTCTCCGCTGTTTACGGCGGCGTCGCAGACAAGCTGGTAAAGTTCCTGCTCCGTCTTGGCGCGAAGAATTGCTTCGTTTGTTGCGCTGATGGCGCCGAACATCCGGTTCAATCTTCGCATGGCTCGCTCGCCGCTCTTGCGCGCGGCCTCATGATCGAAATTGTCGAGCGCACAGGAAATGTTCGCCGACATGCGCACGAAAAGCGAGACGATCTGGTCATTCAGCGACCCGGCCTCGCGTCGGGTGACAAGCAGCACGCCGACGCCGCGACCGTTGCACGTCAGCGGCAACGCCGCCGCCGCGCCGATATGCGCGTCACATGCCCCTTGTCGCCAGGCACGGGAACGCGCGTCGTTCAGGTAATCATTGCTGATGCTTACCTTCTGGTCGCGAAAAGCCTGTCCGCAGACCCCCGACCCCTCGGGCGTATCAGCTACGATCGATATATCGATGCTGCGCAGGCGTACAATGTCTTCACCGAAGCCGGAAAATTGCCGTCGCCATGAAGTCCCCGCTGGAAAATGCGGCTTCGCAGACCTGCCGGTACAATTCCTCGGGCGATTTTGCGTATAGAATCGCTTCGTTGGTCGCACTCAACGCGGCAAACGTCCGGGCGATATACGTCTTCAAAACCGGCTCCTTGGGCAAGTATTTGCCAGCCTCCAAGGATCTATGCGCCGGACGCCTAAGTGGGCGTTATGGGCGGGAGTAAACTGCGATTCAGAGTAAACGTCACCCCAATAACGACGGCCAAGAGTCCGAAAAACTACGGTTCCGCTGGCGGCCTCGTTGACCATGGGGCCGGGGAAAAGTGCCTGCGGACCGGGATGCGCAACGCGCATTGCACCCAAGATTCTGGCTTGGGGTCATTGCTAACGGGCGATCGCTTTGAGACCATACGGAGCTACCACAAGAAGCAAGACCCGCCCCTGGCGCGGGCGTTGAAAGGGGAAACCCCATGCCGATCGTCCAGGCCGACCGTCTCACGCGCATCGGCGCAGCGCTGCTCAAGGCCGCCGGCGCGTCCGATGAGGAAGCCAGCGCCGTGGCCGCCGGCTGCGTCAACGCCAACCTCGCGGGCCACGATTCGCATGGCGTGATCGCGATCCCGACCTATATCGACCGCATCAAGGTCGGGCATATCGTTCCCGGTGCGAAGTGGACGATTGTGCGGGAATCGCCGACCACGACGGTCATCGATTGTCATTGGGGCTTTGGCTTTCATGTCAACGCCAAGGCGATGGCGCTAACGATCGAGAAGGCGAAGACCGCCAACGTCGCGGCCTGCACGGTGTTCCGGCAAAGCCATGTCGGACGGCTCGCCGCGTATCCGATGATGGCCATGCGGGAAGGCATGATCGGGCTCGCCACCGCCGATTCCGGCCGCTCTCCCAAGCACGTCGCCCCCTTCGGCGGCCGCGAGGCGCGGCTCGGCACCAATCCGATTTCGATCGCGGTGCCGTCCAATCTCGAGGCGCCGTTCTATCTGGACATGGCGACATCGGCGGTCGCGGCCGGAAAGATCCAGCTCGCGGCCGCCCGCGGCGAGGAAATCCCGCAGGGGTGGATCGTCGACAGCGACGGACGGCAAACCACCGACCCCAGACAATTCCGCAAAGGCGGCGCGCTGCTGCCGCTCGGCGGCACCGAAGGCTACAAGGGCTCAGGCTTGGCCGCGATGGTCGAAGTGCTGTGCGGGCTGCTCACCGGCCTGGGTTTTGGGGTCGAACCCACCGGCCGCCACAACGACGGATGTTTCATGGCGGTGTTCAATGTCGCCGCGTTCCGACCCCTGAAGGATTTCAAACAGGAAGTCGCCGAGTTCGCGCGGTACCTGAAGGCGACGCCGCCGTCGGAAGGCTCCCCCGGCGTGTTCTATCCGGGCGAGGTCGAATATATCCGCGAGCAGCAGCGCCGGGTTTCGGGCATCGACGTCGAAGGCGCAACCTGGGAAAAGCTGCGATCGCTGGCCGGCGAATACCAACTGGCCGCCGAGCTTGATCTGGCGTGACATCTCAGTCGGCCGACACTCAGGAGAGCAGCATGACGCGGCAAATGGCGATGGTCGGATTCCTGCAGGCACAGAACTGCACCAACCTGCCGAGTTCGTGGCGCCATCCGGAATCGCGCGACGATTCGATGTCGGCGGATTACTATCAGGAGATAGCCCGAATTCTGGAATCCGGCAAATTCCACATGGCATTCTTCGACGATCGCCTGGCCATGCCGGATCGCTACGGCAACGATCACAGGCATACCGTCGAATACGGCATCCGCTGCGTGAAGATGGATCCGATCGTGGTGCTGACCACGATGGGAATGGTGACCGAGAAACTCGGGCTCGCTTCGACCTGCTCGACCACCTATTACGAACCGTTCGACGTCGCCCGCCGCTTCGCCACCCTCGATTTGATGACCGGCGGTCGCGCCGCCTGGAACGTGGTGACTTCCGTCAACGACGGAGAAGCGCACAATATGGGCAAGGACGCGCATCTCGACCATGATTTCCGTTACGACCGCGCCGACGAATTCATGGAAGTGGTGCTCGGCCATTGGGATTCCTGGGAGGACGGTTCGCTCTTGATCGACAAGAAGTCAGGCCGGTTCGCCGATCCCGACAAGGTCAAGCGCCTCGATCACAACGGGCAGTTCTTCAAGTCGCGCGGACCGTTCACGGTGCCGCGCTCGCAACAGGGGCATCCCGTCATTATTCAGGCCGGCGCCAGCGGCCGCGGCCAACGCTTTGCGGGGCGATGGGGTGAGGTGATATTCACGGCGGCGCGCAATCTGGCCAGCGCCAGGCAAGGCTACGACGCCATCCGGAACGAGGCCGCCAAGGCAGGCCGCGATCCCGACCAGATGTTTCTCTGCAATCTGGTGACGCCGGTGTCCGGTGCGACCAGGTCCGAGGCCGAAGACAAGATGGCGCTGATCGAAACGCTGCCGCTGGAAATCGACGCGCTGTCGCTGCTGTCGGAGGGACTGAACTACGACTTTGCCTCAAAGCACATCGACGAACCGCTGACGACGGAAGAGCTGACGGGAATGCAGGGAATGATCGGCATCCGCGACGGCGTGCTGCGGACCAGCGGCAAGACCAATCCCAGCACGCGCGATTTCATCACCTTCTCGGGTCGCGGCCAGACCCAGGACGCCATCGTCGGCGGCCCGAAGGAGATTGCCGACCGGCTGGAAGAAATGTTTTTGGGTCGCGGCTGCGACGGTTTTGTCATTGCGGCGACTTACGTGCCCGGCTCGTACGCGGATTTCGTTCGCCACATCGTCCCGGAATTGCAACGCCGCGGGTTGTTTCACAAAGACTACGCCGGCAAGACCTTGCGCGAAAATCTCGGCCTGCCGCGTCCGGCTGCCGGTGCATGGAAAAGTCAGCCGCGCGTTGCGGCCGAATAACAAAAAAGGGAGTAGGCATGCGTTGGCTCAAATTTACGGCGGGCGGACAAACCTCGTGGGGGATCGTCGAAGGTGACCGCGTGACCGCGGTCAGTGGCGATCCCTTCGGCGAATGGCAGCGCACACCGCGCGCGCATGCCTTGGCGGAGGTGAAAATCGAACTGCCGCTGATGCCGCGTACGTTCTATTGCGTCGGCCTCAATTACCTCAAGCATCTCAAGGAAGCCGCCGACAAGCGCGGCGAAGTGCCCAACGTTCCCGATCGGCCCGAGATCGGCTACCGCGCGCAGAACGCGCTGATCGCGCATGACGAAGATGTGGTGATCCCGGCAACCGCTACCGAGAAGATCCACTACGAGGGCGAGCTGGTCGTCGTCGTCGGCAAGAAGGCAAAGCATCTGACCGAGGCCGACGCGATGTCCTGCGTGTTCGGCTACACCATCGGCAATGATGTCAGCGAACGGACGTGGCAGAAGGCCGATCGCGGGCTTTGGCGCGCGAAAAATGCCGACACTTTCAAGCCGATGGGGCCATGGATCGAGACCGACGTCGATCTCGACAAGATGGAAACCGTCGTCAAGGTCAACGGCACGGAGAGCAATCGCTTCCATACCAACGACATGATCTTCGGCATCAAGCCGTTCATCGTGGAGCTGACCAAATACTTTACGTTATGGCCGGGCGACGTGATCTGGATGGGGACCGATGGCGCATCGCCAGACCTGAAGGCCGGCGACGTGGTCGAGATCGACATCACCGGCATCGGTACGCTGCGCAACAAGTTTGTCGCGGAGACGCTGCCGGGAAAGTCATAGAGCATGAGCCGTCACTCAACCGCGCATCATTTCCTCCAAGGCCTGGTCGATCTCGGCGTGGAGTACATCTTTGCTAATCTGGGAACTGACCACGTCTCCCTGATCGAGGAGATGGCGCGCTGGGACAGTGAAGGCTTGAAGCATGCCGAAATGATCCTGTGCCCGCACGAGGTCGTCGCGGTGCACATGGCCGGCGGCTATGCCTTGGCGACGGGACGCGGCCAGGCGGTTCTGGTGCATGTCGATGCCGGCACGGCGAATGCCGCCATGGCGATACAGAACCTGTTTCGCTATCGCTTGCCGGTGATGCTGTTTGCCGGTCGCGCGCCGTATACGTTGCACGGCGAACTGCCGGGCTCGCGCGATACCTATGTGCATTTCGTGCAGGACCCGTTCGACATCGCCAGCATCGTCAGGCCCTATGTCAAATGGGAATATTCGCTGCCCTCCGGCATCGTGGTGAAGGAAGCCTTGGCCCGAGCCAGCGCGTTTGCGCAAAGCGATCCGCCCGGCCCTGTTTACATGATGCTGCCGCGCGAAACGCTCGCCGAACAATGGGACGACGTCGACATGCCGGCCTATCCGCCAGCACGATATGGCGGCGTGCACACAGGCGGTATCGAGCCCGCGCGGGTCGATGCGATCGCACGAGCATTGATGGCGGCGAAAAATCCGATTGCGCTGACCGCCTATCTCGGCCGCAAGCCGGACGCCGTGGCGGTGCTGGAGAGGCTGGCGCGAACCTGCGGCATCCGGGTCGCGGAATTCAATTCGATCGACCTCAATATCTCGCAAGATTCGCCCTGTTTCGCCGGCTTCGATCCCCTGCCCCTGCTTGAGACCGCCGATCTCGGCCTGCTCTTGGATTCGGATGTACCGTTCATCCCGCAATACGCCCGGCGTGCCGGCGCGATCAAATGGATCCAGATCGATGTCGATCCCTTGAAGTCGGATTTTCCGATGTGGGGATTTCCGACCGACATGCGAATCCAGGGCGATTGCGCAATCGTGCTGCAGCAGGTGATCGACGCCGTGGAGGCGCGCGCCGACGACGCCTGGCGCAAACGCGTAGCCGAGCGCATCGCAAGCTGGAGCGGTGCGCGCGAAGCAACCGTAAAACGCCGTTCCGCCGCGGGCGCCAACAAAGGCATTTCGGGCGCGCTCAACCCGGCCTTCGTGTTCACCACGCTGAACGCAAAACTGTCGCAGGATGATATCGTCATCAACGAAGCGATCCGCAACGCGCCGATCCTGCAGGAGCATATCACGCGCACCAAGCCTTCGAGCTATGTCGGCCTCGCCGGCGGCGGGCTTGGATTCTCGGGCGGGATGGCGCTGGGATTAAAACTGGCGCAGCCGGAGCGCCGCATTGTGCAGGTGATCGGCGACGGCGGATATCATTTCTCATCGCCCGACAGCGTCTACGCAGTGGCGCAGCAATATCAGATTCCGGTTCTGACGGTGGTACTCGACAATGGCGGCTGGCAGGCGGTGAAATCCGCCGTGCAGCGGGTCTATCCCAAGGGAATTGCCGCCGAAACCGATCAGTTTCAGTCGCGGCTGAGATCGGGCCGCCAGGGCGAGCAGCGGGATTTTTCGGCCGTCGCGCGGGCATTCGGCGCCCATGGCGAATGCGTCACCGAACCCGACGATCTTGATTCCGCCATCGACCGCTGCCTGTCTGCGCTCGGCGACGGCAAGGCCGCCGTGCTGCACGTTCACGTCACGCCGCTCTAAGGAACAAGCCGATGAGGGCCCGTCGCTGGTTTCTGTCAGGCGGTCTCTGTCTCCGATTGATCGCGCTCACCGCGGCCCCGATCACGCCCGCTTCGGCGCAGGAAGATCCATCAAAATATCCGACCCGGCCTGTTCACATCATCGTCGGCTTCAGCGCGGGCGGCGGCAACGACATCATCGCGCGGATTTTTGGGCAAAAATTGTCCGAAAGCCTCGGCCAGCCCGTCATTGTCGAAAACAAGCCGGGCGGCGGCGCGATCGTCGCCACCGAATATGTCGCGAAGTCGGCGCCGGACGGCTACACGCTATTGGTCGGCGCCAGCGGCATGGCCATCAACCCCGCCGTCTACGCCAGGCTGCCGTACGATTCGATCCGCGACTTTGTTGCAGTCTCCGAATTGGCATCGTTTCCGCTGATCCTGATCGTCAACCCATCTTCGCCGATCAAATCGGTCGCCGAACTTGTCGCCTACGCCAAAGCCAATCCGGACAAGGCAAATTATGCCAGCTCGTCCGCCTCGTTTCAGCTGGTGACCGAGTTGTTCAAGCAAAAGACGGGCGCGCCGATGCAGGTCATTCCCTACAAGGGCGCCAACGATTCGGTGATGGCGGTGATCTCAGGTCAGGTCACCGCTGCTATCGCCGATGCCGGTCCGGCGTTGAGCCAGGTGCTGGGAGGCCAGGCGCGTGCGCTCGCGGTTGCGGCGCCCAAGCGGATGGAGGAACTGCCCGATGTGCCGACCTTGAAAGAGGCCGGCGCCGATGTCGATGCGGTGCTGTGGAGCGGCCTCTTCGCGCCCAAGGAGACGCCGCCCGTGATCGTCAAAATGCTTGAGAGCGAGATCATGCGCATCGCGCGATTGCCGGAGGTAAGCTCTCGCTTGAAACCGCTCGGCATCCTCTCGGTCGGAAATTCGTCCGAAGAGTTTGGCCGGATTCTGGCTGCCGATATCAAACGCTGGGCCGAAGTCGCCAAGGCCGGCAATATCAAGATCGAGCAGTAACCCTCCCCTGCCGGTCGGGCAAGCGCGACAATAACAGTCATGTTGGCGCCGCGTGCAATGTCTCGCCGCGGCGCCAGCGAAACCCGGCGCTGTGCAGCGCCGGGGCAGAAAAACGCCGTGCTATTTCACGACCTCAGCGCCGGCCTTGCATACCACCGCGTCCTGATCGCCGGTGCCACCGCTGCAGCCAACCGCGCCGATCAGTTTGCCGCCTTCGACAAGCGGAAATCCACCGGGACTGGCGACCAAGGTCGGATCGAGTGTGCTGACATAGCCATGGCCGGTTTCAAACGCGTTGTAGAACAGGCGGGATTCGCGGCGAAAGCGTGCCGCGGTGCGCGCCTTGCCGACCGAAATCGAACCGGATGCGATCTGCGCGCCCTCCATCCGCTCAAACTGCACGAGTTCGCCGTTGGTATCGACCACGGCGATGTTCATCTTCCAGTTTCGCTTTTTGGCCTCCGCTTCAGCCGCCGCCATCACCTGCTTGGCGTGCTCAAGCCCGATCGACAGTCCATAGGGAATATCGAACGGCATCGCATCGGGCGTACCGCCCGCGGACGGCGGCGCTGGTGGCACCGGCGGCGTTGCTGGCGCTGGCGCTTGCGCAAGTGTCGACGAACTCATGACCGCAATGGCGCAGGCTGCCAGTGTCAGCGAAACGATTGAACGCATAGTATCCTCCAGTTGAAGTCTGCTTCCGTTGTAAGGGCTGTCGATAGTGCCGCGACGCTAAATCTTAAGTCAAAATGCCGGTCCCGCGCCGTTTCTGCCGTAGGTAATACGCGGGGTTTGCAACGTGCCGTCAGGTTGCTTTTTCGCGGCCGCAACGAAAATCCTGGTGCCCGGCTTGAGGTCGTCCTTGTTGCCGGGGACGTAGGTCACGACAACAGTCTCAGGGGTCACCACCAGTTTCTTCTCGCCATCCTTGTACTTGACGGACAGCAGCGGTCCATCGACCCCGGCAACCGTCTGCTCAACATTGCCATTGGTCATCTTGGTCTGCGGCTTGAGATCCCAGTCGTAATGGCCTTCGCCGGTGCCGCGCATCGATTCCGGGAAGATATGCACCTCGATCGCCTTCTGGGTGCCGTCGGGCTGCATCGTTCCAGCCGAGCCGACGAACATGCCTGGCTTGATGTCGGCCATGGTCGAGGGAGCGATTGCGACAAACAGCGGATTGTCGGTGACGGTCAGCTTCAGTTCGGCACCGTCACGGTTCTTGACCACGTAAACGGGACCTTCCACGCGTTCGATGGTGCCGCGGATGCGGACGGTGTCATCCGCCGCCGACGCTGGCGACGCGATGCAGATCAGAGCGAGGCTTAGGGCAGCAAGGGTGCGCTGTGTGGTGCCGGACATTGTTGATCCTCCCTGGATTTTCGAATTGACGGTTAACTCATTCGTTATTCCATCGGTGGCCTATTCCCCAGATGCTTGTCGAAGAAGCCGGCGAACATCGCCGCACCAGCGGTTTGGGCATGCCCAGCGGGCGACCCGACCATTCCTATCGCAGCGCACAAAAGCGCTGTGGTGCCCGATTTTCAGGTCGACTTTGATCCACGTCAACTTGCATGTGACAGGAATATGAATTCCGTTCTCCGGTATCCTCATCGCGTTCCCCCTGTTCAGTCTTTTTCTTGATTCTTCAAAGAGTAGTTTCTTGATGCTTCAAAAGAGTAGTGCGGCGGATTGCGCACGACGGACGCCCCTCTGCAACACCCGCGCTCCGCGAATATTCCTGCAAGCCGGCAACAAACTTTCGATCGCGGCCGACCGCAACCCGCGCCCCCGCTATTCGACCTTGATCCCGGCGTCCTGGATCACCTTGCGCCAGCGCTCCTCCTCGCCGCGAAAATATCGATCGAGCTCTTGCGGGGGTCGTGCGACCATGACCAGGCCCTCATTCACGCCGAGCTTCTTGAAAGCCTCGGATTGAACCGCCAAGGCTGCAGATTTGTTGAGCCGGTCGATGACATCGGGAGGCGTCCTGGCCGGCGCGAACAGGCCATACCAGCTCTCCACGGCGTAGCCGGGGACGCCGGCCTCCGCGACAGTGGGCAATTGCGGGAATGCGGGCGAACGCTCCGCCGAGGTCACGGCAAGCGCACGCAACTGGCCGCCCGCGATCAGCGAAGCCGCGCTTGCAACCGTCGTAAACATCACCTGGATTTGGCCGCCGATCAGGTCGGTGATGGCGGGCGCCGAGCCCTTGTAGGGCACCGTCGTCAGATTGACCTTGGCCAGGCTCTTGAACAGTTCGCCCGCGAGATGCGCCGAGGTGCCGTTGCCGTACGTCCCATAGGACAATTTATCGGGTTCGGCTTTCGCCGCGGCGATCAAATCGGCAACCGATTGAACGGGGGATTTGGGGTTGACCACGACAATATTGAAGGCGCGCGCGATCAGCGCAACGGCTGCGAAATCCCTGTGCGGGTCGTAAGGCAGCTTCGCGTTCAGGCTCGGATTGACGGCGTTCGCAAACGTCCCCATCAGCAGCGTATAGCCATCCGGCTCGCTGGTCGCGACTGCCTGACTTCCGATGATGGTTCCCGCTCCAGGCTTGTTCTCGATAATGACCGACGCGCCGAGATCCTTCGCCATCTCCTGCGCCAGCGTGCGCGAAATCAAGTCGGTGCCGCCGCCAGGCGCTAACGGGACGACGATTTTGATGGTCCGGTCCGGATATGAGGCCGCGGCCAGATCGGTCGCAAGAGCAGCGAGCATCCATGCTGCGAGCGCGAACAGATAAGACGCTGTCTTTGCATTGGGCTCAAATGGCATGGCACCTGCCGGCAAACTAAAGATTCCCGAAACACCGTAGCAGATTATTCACTCCGGCGCAGCGCTATGCGCCGGATGACGAACGGTTATGACTGGGGATGCGCGTGCAAGGATGGACGCCAGGTCTCGCGATAGACTAGCATCCATCCCAAAGACAAGAACACTCCGGGGAGGAAAAGATGAAGCATTGGCTGATCGGGCTGTTGCTGTTGATCGCGCCATCGGCCTTCGCGCAGCAGGCGGCACCCACCATCGCTTTTGACTCGGTCCCGAATCCGCTCCGGCTGCCGCCCAACATGTATTTCGGCGAAGTGTCGGGCGTCTCGGTCAATTCCAAGGGACACGTTTTCGCACTCTCGCGCGGCAACACCTCCGGGCCGGCCTACGCCGCGGCGGCGACGCAGTTGCTGGAATTCGATGCGAAGGGCGCGTTCGTCCGCGAAATCGGCAAGAACCTCTATGCCTGGTCGTTTGGGCACACGGTGAAGATCGACCCTGCCGACAACATCTGGGTGACCGACAAGGGCTCCGACATGGTGATCAAGTTCGATCCCGAGGGCCGGGTCGTCATGGTGTTCGGCCGCAAGCAGGAAGCCTCCGACGAAGAGACCGGACCGGTCAAGCATCCGAAGCCACCGCTGCCCGCCGAGGATGGCCGGTTTCGTCAGGTCACCGATGTCGCGTGGGACAAGGCCGGCAATACCTTCATCAGCGACGGCTACATCAACTCCCGCATCGCCAAGGTCGACAAGGACGGCAACTGGCTGAAGTCATGGGGCGACCGCGGCAAGGAGCCCGGCCAGTTCAACACCCCGCACTCCATCGCGACCGACGCCAAGGGCAATGTCTATGTTGCCGATCGCGGCAACCATCGAATTCAGGTGTTCGACGGCGACGGAAAATTTTTGCGCCAGTTCAGGATCGACGTGCCGGTGCCGCCGGACGCAAAACCTGCGATCGGCAAGATCCCTGACGAGGCGATGATGGCGGCGGCACCTTTGCGCCGGGCTCGCCATGGTCGATCTGCATCACGCCGCCGCCCAATCAGGTGCTCTATAGCTCGGACGCGTGGCCCGGCCGTATCTACAAGCTTAGCCTCGAGGGCAAGGTGCTCGGCATGCTCGGCCAGTCCGGCAAGCAACTAAAGCAGTTTGGCTGGATCCACGCGATGGCGTGTCCCTCGGAGAACGTGATCTACGCAGCCGAGTTGCTCAACTGGCGGGTGCAGAAGCTGATCCTGAAGCCGTGATGTGAAGGGCGCGCGACTTCACCTCTCCCATTGGGAGAGGGAGCGCGCGGGATACCGCCTTTGGCGGCAAGCGAGACTGAGCGCTACTGCGCCGTGGCCCGAGCAAAGTCCACATAGATCTCGCGCAAGCGGTCGGTCATCGGACCGGGCTTGCCGTTGGCGACGGTCTTGCCGTCGATCGACACCACCGCCTGTACGAACACGGTGGCGCTGGTGATGAAGGCTTCCTTGGCCTTAAGCGCCTCCTCGACCGTAAATGGCCGCTCCTCGACGCGAAGCTGACGTTCCTCGGCGAGCGCTACCACTGCCTTGCGGGTGCAGCCCGGCAAGATCGCCGATGAATTCTGCCGCGTCACCAGCACGTCGTCCTGGGTCAGGATGAAGGCCGAGGACGAGCCGCCCTCGGTCACCTTGCCATCCTCGATCATCCAGGCCTCGCCGGCGCCGGCCTCTGCCGCGGCCTGTTTTGCCAGCACCTGCGCCAGCAGCGCCACGCTCTTGATGTCGCGCCGCTCCCAGCGGAGATCGGGCACGGTGATCACCGCGATACCGGTCTTGGCCGACGGCGCGTTGACGATGTCCTTGACCGACGTGAACATCACCAGCGTCGGCTTGACGTCTTTTGGAAACGCAAAGTCGCGCCCGGTGTCGGCGCCGCGCGTCACTTCCAGATAGACCATGCCGTTGACGAGGTTGTTGCGCGCGACCAGCTCCTTCTGGATCTCCTGAATGCGATCGATCGTTTCCGGCAAGGCCAGCGCGATCTCGCCGACCGAGCGCTCCAGCCGCGCCAGATGCGAGGCGTTGTCGATCAGCTTGCCGTCGAGCACGGCCGCGACTTCATAGATGCCGTCGGCGAACAAAAAGCCGCGGTCCAGCACCGAGACCTTGGCCTCACTTAGAGGCACGAACGAACCGTTGACGTAAGCGATCTGATCCAAGCGATTTCTCCTGTCGGGCAGCGAAGCGGCTACGTGGCACAGTATATGAAGATTGTTAAGGCCTGATCGACGAAATTAAAAACGGAATTCGCCGCGAGGTGTCTCCACCTCTCCCATCGGGAGAGGTCGGCGCGTAGCGCCGGGTGAGGGGTTACAGCTTAACGATAGACTGTAACCCCTCACCCCAACCCTCTCCCACAAGGGGGGAGGGAGCGCGCTGCCGTCTGCGAAACACTGAGTCAAAACCAATTTCAATTCTCAAAATCCTAAATCGGTCTTCAGCGCGTCCTCGACGATTTCACCCTGGTCCATGAAAATCACCCGGTGCGCCACCTTGCTGGCAAAGCCCATTTCATGGGTGACGACCATCATGGTCATGCCCTCGCGGGCAAGATCGACCATGACGTCGAGCACCTCGGAGATCATTTCGGGATCGAGCGCCGAGGTCGGCTCGTCGAACAGCATGGCGATCGGATCCATCGCCAGCGCGCGTGCGATGGCGACGCGCTGCTGCTGGCCGCCGGACAGTTCGGCGGGATATTTGCGCGCGTGGTCCTTCAGCCCGACGCGGTCGAGCAGTTTTGCGCTCTTCGCGACCGCCTCGTCATGCGACCGTCCAAGCACCTTTTCCTGCGCCAGGCAAAGGTTCTCGATGATCTTCAGATGCGGAAACAGCTCAAAATGCTGGAACACCATGCCGACGCGGGCGCGCAGTTTCGGCAGGTCGGTCTTTGGGTCGTTGACCTTGATGCCGTCGAGGATGATTTCGCCGCTCTGGAACGGCTCCAGCGCGTTGACGCATTTGATCAGCGTCGATTTTCCCGATCCCGAGGGGCCGCACACCACCACCACCTCGCCCTTGGCGACGCTGGTGGTGCAATCCTTCAGCGCCTGAAAACCGGGCCCGTACCATTTGTCGACGTGACTGATCTCGATCATGAAGGTCTCGCGCTGTGTGATTGCGGCAAGCAAGGCGAGCTCCCTCTCCCTTTGGGAGAGGTGATCGAACTCGCACATTTCGATTCTATTTTCATGGATCTAACGGACAATACTGATACGCGCCTGAAGGCGCCGGACGCTGAACGATGCAGCGCTGGAAATTATGAAATAGACCGCGGCCGCGAACAAATACATTTCGACCAGCCGGCCGTCGCGCTGCGCCACCTTGCTGGCTGCGCCCAGGAAGTCGGGAATCGATAGCACATAGACCAGCGAGGTGTCCTGGAACAGCACGATGGTCTGGGTCAGCAGCACCGGCAGCATGTTGCGGAACGCCTGCGGCAGCACAACATAACGCATGGTCTGCGCGTAGGTGAGACCCAGCGCATTCGCCGCGGCCGGCTGTCCCTGGGAGATCGACTGGATGCCCGCGCGCATGATCTCGGAGAAGTACGCCGCCTCAAACATGATGAAGGTGACGAGCGAGGAGGTGAACGCGCCGACCCGGACCGGCCGCGACGATCCCGTCAGCCACTGCCCGAGATAGGGCACCAGGAAATAGAACCAGAAAATCACCAGCACCAGCGGCAGCGACCGCATCAGGTCGACATAGAGACCGGCGATGCGCCCGAGCAGCCTCAACCCGGACAGTCGCATCAGGGCGATCAACGTACCGAAGATCAGGCCTCCCAGTGCGCCAAGACCAGTCAGCGTCAGCGTAAACGTCATGCCGTCGAAAAACAGATATCCGAGCGAGCGGCGGATGACGTCAAAGTCGAAATTGGCGAACATGCGCGGCTCACTTCCCGGTAATGTAGCCAGGAATGGCGAGCCCGCGCTCAAGGAAGCGCATGGCAATGACGACGACGATATTGATCAGGAGATACAGCACCGTCGCCGCCGTGAAGGCCTCGAACACCTGAAAGGAAAATTCCTGCATCGCCCGCGCCTCGGCGGTCAGTTCGATCAGGCCGATGGTGAGGGCCACCGACGTATTCTTGATGGTAGAGAGAAATTCGGAAGTGAGCGGCGGCATGATGATGCGAAACGCCATCGGCAGCAGGACATAACGGTAGGTCTGCGCGGTCGTTAGTCCGAGCGCGGTCGCAGCCAATTTTTGTCCGCGCGGGAGCGATCCGATGCCGGCCCGCAATTGTTCAGCCACCCGCGCGGACATAAAAAACCCGATCCCGATCGCCGCGGTGTAGAACGGCGCATTGGGCATCTGCTTCAGCCAGAGCCCCCATGACGGCGGCAGGATTTCCGGCAAAACGAAGAACCAGATAAACAGCTGCACCAGGAGCGGCATGTTACGGAAGAATTCGACCCAGGCGAAGCCGACCAAGGATGCCGTCCTGGACGGCAGCGTGCGCAATACGCCGACGATCGATCCGAAGACGAGCGCCAGGATCCAGGCGCAGATCGCGGTCTCGATGGTCAGGACCAGCCCCGACAGCAGCATGTCGAGATAGGTGCCGGTCCCGTTCGGGGCCGGCTCCCAGAAGATCCGCCAGTTCCAGTGATAGTTCACGAAAGTCCCCCGCGTACCACGGCTGCGCCGCTACCAGCCGTAGCCTACGATACCGGTCCATGCAACGACCGGGCCATTACCGAGCTGGCAAGCCTCACATCGCCTTATAGGAATCCGGATCGGGGGAATCCGAAGGCTCGGCGAACTCCTTCTTCAGCGCCGGGCTGATTGGCGCGTTGAGGTTCAATCCCTTGGGCGGGATTTTCTGCATGAACCACTTGTCATATAGCTTCTGTCCGTCGGCGCTCTGATAGAGCGCCGCGGTGGCGGCATCGACCACCTTCTTGAAGGCGGGATCGTCCTTGCGCAGCATGATACCGTAAGGCTCCGGCTTCGAGAACGTATCCGTGGAGATGACATAGGCGTCCGGATTTCTCGAGCCGGCGATGAAGCTGGCGAGCTGGATATCGTCCAGCACAATAGCAACCGCACGATCGGTCTCGACCATCAGGAACGATTCGGCAGGCTCCTTGGCCGCGATGATATTGAGGCCGAGGTTACGCGCGGCATTGGCTTCGGTGAGCTGCCTGATGTTGGTGGAGCCTGACGTCGAGACCACCGACTTGCCCTTGAGATCATCGATCGAGTTGATCTTGCTGGACTTCTTCGAGGCGAAACGGGTCGCGGAGAGAAAGTGGGTGTTGGTGAAGGAAACCTGCTTCAGGCGGTCGGCGTTGTTGGTGGTCGTCCCGCATTCGAGATCGATGGTGCCGTTGGCCATCAATGGAATGCGGGTCGACGCCGTCACCGGATTGTATTCGACCTCGAGCTTGTCGAGCTTGAGCTCTTTCTTCACGGCGTCGACGATGCGGTAACAGATGTCGATCGTAAAGCCGATCGGCTTCTGGTTGTCGTCCAGATACGAAAACGGAATCGACGAGTCGCGGATGCCGATGGCGATCACGCCGGTTTCCTTGATTTTCTTGAGCGTCCCCGAGAGCTCTTCGGCGTAGGCCTGCCCGGCACAGAAGCCAGCTGCGAGTGCAAGGCCAATCATACGCAGGCGTTTCATGCGTGCTCTCCTCCCTTGGATGACTTTCCGGAATGCTGGCAAAAACCGGGCCGGAATAGAACCGCCCAGGCTCACGCCCAGACTCATGCAATGACCAGGCCATCGGCAATGACCGAGCCATCGCACGAGCCTGAGAAATTCTCACATCGCGGTATAGGAATCGGGATCCGGGGAATCCGAAGGCTCGGCGAACTCCTTCTTCAGCGCCGCGCTGATTGGCGCGTTGAGGTTCAATCCCTTGGGCGGGATTTTCTGCATGAACCATTTGTCATACAGCTTCTGGCCGTCGGCGCTCTGATAGAGCGCCGCGGTAGCGGCATCGGCCACCTTCTTGAAGGCGGGATCGTCCTTGCGCAACATGATGCCGTAGGGCTCCGGCTTCGAGAATGCGTCGGTGGAGATGACATAGGCGTCCGGATCTTTCGATCCGGCGACGAAACTGGCAAGCAGGATATCGTCCAACACCGCCGCAACCGCACGATCGGTTTCGACCATCAGGAACGATTCGGCATGTTCCTTGGCCGGGATGATGTTGAGGCCGAGGTTACGGGCGGCATTGGCTTCGGTGAGTTGCTTGATGTTGGTGGTGCCGGAGGTCGAGACCACCGACTTGCCCTTGAGATCGTCGATCGAGTTGATCTTGCCGGACTTCTTCGAGACGAAGCGGGTCGCGGTCAGAAAGTGGGTGTTGGTGAAGGAAACCTGCTTCAGGCGGTCGGCGTTGTTGGTGGTCGATCCGCATTCGAGGTCGATGGTACCGTTGGCCAGCAATGGAATGCGGGTCGACGACGTCACCGGGTTGTATTCGACCGCGAGCTTGTCGAGCTTGAGCTCTTTCTTCACGGCATCGACGATCTTGTAACAGATGTCGATCGCAAAGCCGATCGGCTTCTGGTTGTCGTCCAGATAGGAAAACGGAATCGACGAGTCGCGGAAGCCGATGGTGATCGCACCGGTTTCCTTGATTTTCTTGAGCGTCCCCGTGAGCTCTTCGGCATTGGCCTGCCCGGCACAGAAGCTAGCTGCGAGCGCAAGCCCGATCACATGCAGGCGTTTCATTTCGTGGTCTTCTCCGTTGGATGACTTCCGGAACGCCTGCAAAAATCGGGCCGGAATAGTAGAATGCAGCTTTCGGCCGCCTACGCCCCAAGCTCATACATCCCAGGGCTCACACCTCCTGGCTCATACCTCCCAGGCTCATGCAACGACCGCGCCATCGCATGAGCCTGGGAATTCTCACATCGCGGTATAGGAATCGGGATCCGGGGAATCCGAAGGCTTGGCGAACTCCTTCTTCAGCTCCGCACCGATCGGCACGTTGAGGTTCAACCCCTTGGGCGGGATCTTCTGCATGAACCACTTGTCATACAGCTTCTGGCCGTCGGCGCTCTTGTAGAGTGCCGCGGTAGCGGCATCGACCACCTTCTTGAAGGCGGGATCGTCCTTGCGCAGCATGATGCCGTAGGGCTCCGGCTTCGAGAAGGCGTCCTTGGAGATGACGTAGGCGTCCGGCTCTTTCGAGCCGGCGGCGAGGCTGGCGAGCAGGATATCGTCCATCACGAACGCAACCGCGCGATCGGTCTCGACCATCAAAAACGCTTCGGCATGATCCTTGGCCGGGATGATATTGATGCCGAGGTTGCGGGCGGCGTTGGCCTCGGTGAGCTGCTTGATGTTGGTGGTGCCGGATGTCGAGACCACCGACTTGCCCTTGAGATCGTCAATGGAATTGATCTTGCTGGACTTCTTCGAGACGAACCGGCTCGCGGTCAGGAAGTGGGTGTTGGTGAAGGAAATCTGCTTCTGGCGGTCGGCGTTGTTGGTGGTCGAGCCGCATTCGAGGTCGATGGTGCCGTTGGCCAGCAATGGAATGCGGGTCGACGACGTCACCGGATTGAGTTTGACCTCAAGCTTGTCAAGCTTGAGCTCTTTCTTCACGGCGTCGACGATCTTGTAACAGATGTCCATCGCAAAGCCGATCGGTTTCTGGTTGTCATCCAGATAGGAAAACGGGATCGACGAATCGCGGTAGCCGATGGTGACGGCGCCGGTTTCCTTGATGTTTTTCAGTGTGCCCGTGAGTTCCTCGGCCAATGCCGGCGCCGCGCACAGCGTCGCGGCGAGCGCGTAGCCAATAATGTACTTGCGTCTCATGCATGTTCTCCTTGCTTGGTGGATGTCGATTGCTTCAGAATCCGGTCGAGAACCGGCGCGATATATCGGCGAAACTGTTCGGGATTTTCGCTCATCGGAAAATGGCCGAGCCGTTCCATGATGGTGACGCTGGCGCCCGGAATCGCGGCGGCCGTACGCATCGTGTCGTCGGCCGTGCAGGAAAAATCATATTCGCCGGTGAGCAGATAAAGCGGACAGACGCTTGTATCGATCTTGTCAACCCGGCCGCGCAGGTCGCCATCGACCCGATAGAAATACAGATCGCCCTTGAAGACGCCCGGCCCACCTTGCATGTCGGCCCACAAGGTTTCCCGGCGCGAGCTTTCCGGACTTTGCGGCGCGATCAGGCCAGACACCAGCGCCGCGCAGACTTCGCCGCCGTGAACATCGGGACGGTGCAGCCAGCTCGTATCGTACCAGGGCGCCTGAAAGTCAGCGGCTTCCAGACCGATCAAAGCGCGGAATTCCGCGGCATGGTCGATCGCAAGATTGAGCACGATGCGGCCGCCGATCGAGCAGCCCATCACGATCGGCTTTTCCAGCGCCAGCGCCTTGCAGAACGCGCGAACCGTCGCCGTGTAGCGCGCCGTCGTCAGCCGATATTCCTCGCCGGTCCAGCCCGGTGGCGGATTTGATTTGCCATGCCACGGCAGGTCGAAAGCAATGATGCGGAATGTTTTGGTGAACTCTTCGTCTGCCAGCAGATGCCGCCACTGCCGTCCGTCGGAGCCTGCGGTGTGCAGACACACCAGCGGTATGCCCGCGCCGCTTTCCTCGAAATAGATGCGATGCATCCTACGATCGATCTCGACATGGATGTAGCGGCCGACCATCGGCTCGATATAGCCGGTCATGTCGGCACCGCGGAACGATGCAGCCGGGGAAGCGCCAGCACATCCTTGAAATACTGCAGATGCGCCATGAACGGATGCAGGTCGCCCTCCAGCGTTGCTTCCTCACGCTTGGTCAGGGCGAGCAGATCGTGCCAGCCCGGCCGGGGCGCAGGTTTCCAATACTCCGCCCAGGCCGCAGCCGACGCGCGATATGAAAAACGCCAGGACCGCATCAGGACCGGCGCCGGCGTCAAATCCACGATGCTGCCGCCACGGATCGACACATGAAACGGGTGATCGACCGGCCCGAGCAGACATTCGCAGTCGAGCGTGCGGCCGCGATAAATCAGCGCAGGGTCCTGCTCGAGCAGCGCGGGAATTCCGGCAAACGCCTGAATTATCGCAGCGTCGTCGATTGCGTTCGGAGCTGGCGTCATGCGCTTCAAGCAGGCGTTTTCCTGCAAATGCCGACATTGGCGAGTGAACGGAATAGCTTCCGATCGGCCGTATCTATGGCCCGAACGTCAGCCTGTCGCAAGGTACGTTCGGAGGATACCGGCCGCCACAGCTGCGTCATATTCGTCTTGCCGCGTCTCGCATGGCGCCACAGGCCCAGTGTCGCGCCGCCCTCGCCCGCACGGAATTCTACAGGGCGCGCGGCATCTCGCCCAAATCCCAGAACAGGCCCGCCATGATGCCGAGCGCTTCCTCGGTGACCGACAGCAGAATGTGTTCGTCGGGCGCGTGCTGGGAGCAGCCGGGATAGGAGTGCGGCACCCAGATCGTCGGCAAGCCCAGGCAATCGGAAAACACATCGTTGGGCAACGAGCCACCGAAATTCGGCAGGACCGCGGGCGCTTTGCCGGTGGTCTGCCGGATCGACTCCGCCGCCCAATTGACCCAGGGACTGTCGAAATCGGTTCGCGAAGCGTCAAAGCTCTGCGTCGCCTTCACCTCGACCATGGGAAACCCGCTGCCGTGCAAACGCGCCCTGATCACGTCGACGATTTTATCCACCTTGGTGCCGACAACAAAGCGAAGCTGCAGAACGGCCTGCGCGCGTCCCGGAATGGCGTTGGCCGGCTTCCCGATGTTGCCGGATGACATCGCCAGCACTTCGAGCGTGTTCCACGCATAAAGCCGCTCGGCCGCCGACAGGCCCTCCTCGCCCCAGTTCTCCGAGAGCGCCGGCTCATCGGACATCGGCTCGATCTTGACGTCGGCAAGCGCTGCGCGGATCTGGTTCGAAATGCGCGGCGGTTTCAATTCGTCCAGCAACAGCCGTCCCTTGCCATCGACCAGGCCGGCGATCGCGCTGGCCAGGATCGTTGCGGGATTGGCAAGGACGCCGCCCCAGTTACCCGAATGATGCGAACCGTCGCGCAGGTTCACATCGAGATGAATCCGTATTCCGCCGCGGCAGCCGAGGAATATCGTGGGACGATCCGCGGAAAGCCGGGGTCCGTCGGAGCCGAGAAACAGATCGGCCTTGAGCTCGTCGCGCAACTGCTCGCAAACCTGGCGCAGATCCGGCGACCCGATCTCCTCGCCGGTTTCGATGATAAATTTAGCGTTGAAGCCGAGCCGGCCGCTACGTGCCTCGCGCACGGCGCGAAGCGCCGACAGATTGATGCTGTGCTGTCCCTTGTTGTCAGCGGTGCCGCGGCCGTAAACGCGATTACCTGACGTCGTCGTGCGCCACGGATCCAGATTGTCCCGCCATTCTCCTGCCATGCCGTCGACGACGTCACCGTGTCCGTACATCAGAACGGTGGGCGCCGAAGAATTCTCACGATACTCCGCGACAAGATAAGGGCCCTTGCCGGTCGGAGATTCGACCAGTCTTGTCGAGAAATCGAGCTGCGAGAATGCCGGCTGCAGTTCTTCCTCGAGGTAGGCGCGCAGCGCGTCGCGGCGCTCCGGGTTTTGGCTTTCGGTCCGGTACGCAACCCTGCGATCCAGTTCGGCGAGAAATTCTCCGGAATGAAGATGCTGGTACGCGCGGTCGATGGCGTCGGCTCTGGTCATGTCTTGCGTTTTCCGGTCGTTAACCTCTTCGAATTCTGCCAACGTATCGAGATACGATGCCGGCCGGAAGTGGGCATTGCGCCGAGATTTTGTCTTGCTAAAACCTGCCGGAATGCAACAATTTCCGCCAACAGCCCGGCGCTCGACCGGCTGCGGATGATAACTCGCCGTGCAAGCCGTGCCTCAAGGCTTACGATCATGAAAAAAGAAATCCGGCT
>WNFA01000697.1_pt1 | contig 36556 bp, 32 predicted proteins | sample 5400481 | NCBI WGS metagenome assembly WNFA01 (sample SAMN13153340, study PRJNA577476) | soil metagenome | isolation source: 120 cm saprolite under Douglas fir tree site 2 hole 1 replicate 2 | place: USA:California | collected 2015-04-18 | reverse complement strand
AAACCGGTCTGCCTGACCCGTATGGCAGCGATAAAGGCCACTTGCAGTCCCCTCCTACGGGGCGATGGCCCTGAAACGCGCGAACCAGAGCAGCCAGGCCAGGTCCGGCAGAGCCTTGCAGTCCCCTCCTACGGGGCGATGGCCCTGAAACCATACCGCGCAGCACTCGATGAGTTATGTGTGACATCTTGCAGTCCCCTCCTACGGGGCGATGGCCCTGAAACACCCCTTTAACTGTCTATACTATTAGAACGTAACACTTGCAGTCCCCTCCTACGGGGCGATGGCCCTGAAACCAAGTGCCACACCCATGCCTCAAACGGCGGCAGCCTTCTTGCAGTCCCCTCCTACGGGGCGATGGCCCTGAAACTTCGAGGATTGGAAGAAGCAAGCCTATCCCCAAGGAGACTTGCAGTCCCCTCCTACGGGGCGATGGCCCTGAAACGTTGAGTGAATGTCCCCTTTTGCAATATGTTTTTCCTTGCAGTCCCCTCCTACGGGGCGATGGCCCTGAAACGTGTTTATCCGCATTGGTCAGATGGTACTTTCCCTCTTGCAGTCCCCTCCTACGGGGCGATGGCCCTGAAACCACAGTCTACGAGATGGACGAGGAAGGAAAGCGCTTCCCTTGCAGTCCCCTCCTACGGGGCGATGGCCCTGAAACTATCGATGTCCTAACAAGCTGTTGACTTTACACGGACTTGCAGTCCCCTCCTACGGGGCGATGGCCCTGAAACTTGGCGTCGCGCTTGCGGCAGCAGGAGTGCCCATCGCCTTGCAGTCCCCTCCTACGGGGCGACCTACGGGGCGATGGCCCTGAAACCCCCGGCTTGCGGAATAGCAGGATGTAGTCAGCGAGTCCCTTGCAGTCCCCTCCTACGGGGCGATGGCCCTGAAACCGCTTTTCCTCTTCGAGAAACTCTTTGCTGATACGTCTTGCAGTCCCCTCCTACGGGGCGATGGCCCTGAAACCACCCTCCAACTCGGAAACAATGTCTGTTGGAGCGGCACTTGCAGTCCCCTCCTACGGGGCGATGGCCCTGAAACCATCGGATGATCGCTCCCTACCGGTTCGGCTGGCTCTTGCAGTCCCCTCCTACGGGGCGATGGCCCTGAAACCCTGTGCACATGCTAGGAGGAACATGCGATACTTGCCTTGCAGTCCCCTCCTACGGGGCGATGGCCCTGAAACCTTAGTATCACCAGCTCGCCGGTGTCTGTCCGCACACCACTTGCAGTCCCCTCCTACGGGGCGATGGCCCTGAAACCGCCGACGCCGTAGTGCATAGGTGTATGCAACTTTTGCGTTTTCAGCACGTCAAGAGCATTTCTCGTAGCTCTCAGCGCGTTGTTTGGGCGGCCTTCCGTATTTTAACATACCTGACAAGCCCTACCACTCGCAAATAGGTTTCTGCACAAAAAGTGGGTGTATTTGCGAGGGTGAAAACCTTCTACTTGAGCACAACAATAGGTCATTCTTGCTGGAAAAGTGGTCGATCTAAACCGACGATGTGTTCTTGTGCAGCGATTTGCGAAAACGAGCCGCAGAATCGCTCTTTTGGGGGCAAGAGCCTATACGACATCGTTACAGAAGCGCCGGAACTCGCAGGTCACACAGCGACGTTGTGAGGTTGGCGGTGGTGGCATGATCTCGCTCTCCACGATTTTTTTAATTTGTGCTACCGTCTGTACCACCTTTTTACGCAAGTGTGCAGTAATCGGTACTGGTTCGGCTCGCCTGAGAGGGATCGAGTAGAGGAATCCTTGTTTGACTGGCAAGCCCCAATTTTCCTCAATTAGGAGCGCATATGCCGCTAGTTGGAGCGCGAAGTGCGGTCCAGCCTTTTGCTCCGAGAGTTTGTATTCAACAACGATTGCTTCGGCATTGGCAGCCTCACGTGAAGGTACTGCAACGGCCAGGTCCACGCGACCGGTCAGCCCTAACTTTTCAGATGAGAGCGCATAATGGAAGAACCGATCCCCATCAACCAGATTGTAGTGACGCAGGCTTCGTCGCTCCTCGCGACTCTCCTCTTCCACGTGATGACGAATACCTTCCTCCATCAAGTATGTGATAGGCCGAACCTTCGGTAAGCAGTAACGATAGAAGACGATGCGTGGACAGCAGGTATACTGTTTCAGATCTGTTACCTCTAATAACCAGGACATATGATTACACCTTCTCCTCACGTTCAATCACCCGGCGACCAGTCCAACTTTTTTCGTCGAGTGGAAACAGTTGCACGTTGGCACCGTGTTTGCCTATGCGACGTTCTATCTTCAACAGTAGTTCTCGCTGGTGAATGTGACTCAGTTCACCAAGGAACGCGCTGTACTGAATACGCTGCAAACCGTAGTCAAGACAGGCATCGGCAACCTTCGTTCGTGCACCATCATGAGTAATGTCATAGATCAGTAAACAACGCATACTTCACCATCCTGCTACAAATGGTTCGTATTGTTCCCGTTCACCACGCACGAAAAGAGCAAGGTGGCGGGCCTGGCTTTGCAGAATGAATCGTAGGGCCTGCCGTTTCTTCTCGTACAGTTCGCTGCTTTCCATACGTTCCAGGATCTTCTCAACAAGCTTTTTACGTGTCGCCTCGCTCAAGCGGTGATCTTCGTCCTGCTCGATGACAAAACGTTTATTTACCATGCCAATCACCGTGCGGTCAACAACCGTCTGGCGAAATTCTTCGATCAAGTCGAGGACAAGGCTCGGTTTACCTGGGCGATCTGCATGAAGGAATCCCCCATACGGGTCGAGGCCTGCCAGGGTGATGGCTTGCTCCACCTGCCCATAGAGGATGCCGTAGCCATAATTCAGAGCGGAATTGAATGGATCGGTAGCGCCTCTGGTCTCGCGACCAGGCCATGCTAGCTCGTCTGGAATAATGCATGCAACGATTGCCCAATACCGTTGTGCGGCACGACCTTCGACCGATAGTGTCTGTTCGCGAATATCCTTGATTTTCTCGGCTTTGAGTTGCTCCAGTTCGTACAGGTAGTCACGCATCTCAAGCGCGACCAGCATCATTTCTTCATGTAACACCGGCTCGGTTTCCTTGCGATACTTGGCGATGTAGCGTAAGAGGTTGGCCTGGTTCTCTAATTTGCCAGCGACGAAGGCCTTTGCCAGTGATACACCAGCAGCGTTTTCGTAGGCCAGTAGCTGTGCTCGTCGCGTGAGGACTGTTCCGGTGAGGCCAGCGGAGTATAGCGTCGCGTAAGCGTTGCCGCGACTACTTACGAAATGAATTGGTATGCCTTCTTCGGCACATGTGCGAACCACGTCGCTGGAGATGGCAACACCGTTGTCGATGATGAGAACTTGATCGAGGTGGATCAGAGGGACTTCTGTCACCGTCTTCTGCTCGCGTGTTACGCGCAAACGCCCCTGGTGTTTGCCCAAGAACACACCGCGGCCTTCTACTATGAGTTCCATAGATTACCCCTTTATACATAGATTTTGTTCTACTAAGCAGTGCAACTAGGAAGCACTACTATCAAGTATAAAAAGAAATCCCGCAAGGAATGCGGAATTTCTAAAGGAATATCGACGTATTTTGTTGTGTAATCCCCTCTCCCGGGCGATTTCCCAGTTGCTCAGGCCTCTATCTTGTACCAGCCGTTGCCTTTCACCACACTTTTTCCGATATGCACTAACTCTCCCCAAGCTAATAGTTCCCGAAATGGCTCCATGTCTCCAACAAACGTGGCTCTACCTTGAAAACCACTAATCGGCATGAGCCGCTTCTGACGATGAGAGTAACTTTGTACTTCTTCCCAACGCGTTGCATCATCTACGCAATCGATCGTTTCCGCCAACTGCAACAATTCCTGACATCTGGAGAGTGAATGGTAACTATCCCCTTCTCCATACTCATCCTCCAAGGCACCGAGACGATTCAGGAGCCGTTGTACAAGTGGACGAAACTCAACGTGATGCACAACTTGCTCTCGATCTACCAGACGTGTAGGTGTCAGAAAATTGAGCGTGATACGTTCCTTTGACAGTGAAGCTGCCCTGGTAGTGACATCAGCAGTGGTCACAGAAAACGTTGGAGTATCAACCAGGGACTTGCTTGCCTCATAGATTACTTGACGCTCACCATTGAATGGATGGTAGGACTCGACCTGCTTGACGCGGAATTTCCCTCGACCTCGGCCATGCTCTTTCAGTTTACGCCCTAATCCCATCAGCTCTAAGAGATCAATGGACAACACGATATACGGCAATAGTTGTACGATACTGCCAAAGAGTGTCAGGCCGAAGATGAGTGGCTGTCCTGGTTCGTAGCGCCTGGCTTGTCCCTCTTGGGTGTTCCTCACGTAGAGGTGCCACCAGTGCGCTGACTGGACACACTGTGTGGAGCGGACAGGCGGCACAGGTCGGAGATGCCTTATTGGTACAAAAGCGTTTCCATACTGCCTCGAACAGACTGCCACGTAGTGCTGCGCCACTATGCTCATCCAATTCAATCGGCGTAACGACCTCGGTAGTAAAGAGAAAGTGATGGGTAATCAGGCCCGCCATCTTACTTCTCCCCCGCGATGTACTCATACCAACTGTAACTTCGGCTGCTACGTTTGAGCTGATAAGGTAAGACGACGTGACGCAGAATACGCTCCTTGCCAAGCGTGATGCGTTCCGAACTATAGATGTTGGCTCGCTGAAACGTCAGCGTAGAGCCGCAATCATCCAGTATTTGCAGTGTGCCTTTGCTGTGGAACGACTGTAAGCGGTCAGGTGTTAACTCGATGAAGCGACCCTCTGGCAACTGCTCTACCTGTTGTGGTAGCTCCATAATTTGTATGAAGCCACCACGCTTGCCAAGGTAGTTCACGCCAAGGAGGAGCCGCTGCAATTCCGACGGCGATGCACCATCAGATAGTGTAAACGCGAGTTGGAACGCGTCGCGGTAGAAGGTGTATTCACGGTAGGCAATCGTTGGCTGCATAGGCCAATGCCCGCGTGCTTGTGCTTCCTGGGCTTTCTCCTCGTTTCCTCTATCTTTGAGTAAGCGTTGTATCTTCGCAAAGCCTTTCATTACAATGAGGTCAGTCGGAGCCTCTAGCCAGATAGTGAGGTCGCGCAGGAGAGGGAACAATCGTTCCCCCTCCTCGACACCAGCTGTACGAATAGCAACATCCAGGAGAGCCATTTTGATAGCGTACGGTGTGGGCACCAGCAATGTCTTTCCGCCGGATGCTGTAGCCGCCGCAGTTTTTAGTGAGAATGGAGCTACGGGCAGATAGCGCGCAACAATCCACATGGTAGACCTCTCTTCGCGAGTCATCGTCCAACGGACAATTCAAAGGGTGAGCTTGAGTCGATCAAGGCTCGCATCTGCGTTGCAAAGTCGCTGATGGTGTCGAAGTTTTCCGACTTGACGCTCTCACCCTGTGCTCCATTGAGTGCAGACACGATAGTGCCAACCTGTTTGCGGTAGTCATTACCATCATCGTCGTCACCGGCCAATGGACTGATGAGCGGTGCCGGTATAACGCTAGTGCTGGTGGTGATAACGCCTTCAAGCGCCACAAGATGTGGGAGTTGTGTCGAGCGCATCGCACCATTCAGTTCGATGAAGGTGTAAAGGAGACTCTCTAGGAGCAGAGATGCACGGTGTTGCCGCTCAGTTTCATCGATAGCATAGGATTGTTTGATGTCGTTGTAGCCGATACGTGCTAGTTCCAGGTGACATACTATAGCATAGATGCCGCTGGATGCTGGGCGATGGAAGATACTTTGACCCAGATTTGCTCCAGTTTTTTGACTATCCGCATCTGCTGCCCGTTTCTCGGCACTACGCTCAGAAACGTACTTAGCATGAAAGTAACTATTCGTGCTTACTACACCAGGCAAACCAAGTACCCAGCCGAATTCAGCAACTGACTTGCGAGGCAGCGAGCGCTTCTCAGTCACCAATATACCGGCCACATCGTCAATAGCGCAGGTCTGAAGCATTTGATCGATGAAATCAGCATCACTCACCTTCCCCACCTCAGTACGCCTGATGAACTCCGTGTCGGCATTAATACGGTTGGCATTGAAATGCTGACAACTCTGGCACAACGCTGCATTCTGAGCACGGGCCTGTTTATAGAAGTGCTCGATCAATACATGCTTGAGCATATCGCCAGAGATGGCATTGACATTGTGTAGTTCGCCCGTGTGATCGACGATGTCGACCATGCGCGTCTGAATCTGGTTGCCTTCACCGCCCTCATTGTTCAATGAGTGCATGTCAAGTGTGGCACGAGCTGCAATGGAAAGAGATGCAATCGGTGATTTCATGAGTATTGTTTCTCCTCTTGCTACTTAGTAGCGAACTATTCTTCGTTGATGATGTCCTCTACAGATGCTGTTGATACATTTGTATCGATAGCATCTGTTACACTCTCTGTTACTGCATTATCTAGTCGCTTGCGAGGATCACTAGCATATCCATATGCAACGAGCAGAGAGCAGACCTGCTCAGAACCATAATTATCGACAAGAGCGGCTATCTCGTCAATGTCTGTGTAGGCAACACTGCCCCGTAGATTGTATGTCCTCCGGTCTTGTGGCGTGACGGGACGTGCGAGCTTGTTGGCAAGCTTCTCCTCCTCGCGTGCAGTTTCCGCGTTATACTGCGTTAAAAATGTCGATAGCGTTGCAATAAATTTTTCAGGGTAGCGTGCCTCACGCATGAGTTCCTGACCCAGGCCGTAACGCACTTCGTAGGTGCGGTCGCGCAACTGAGCACGTCGATATTGTGCCCTAACCGTCGATTGCCGAATGGCATAAGCAATACGCTTGAAGCCTTCATTGCTTGTAATCCTGGTCAGTTTCTTCTGTGCCGTTGTACTGTTCATCTCAAGAAGTTTCTCCAATCCTTCTGTACTTAATTGGCGAATATGTAGCTTCGGGTTTTTTTCGCGTTCCCGTTGGCTGACGAGATAGGCGCTATAGGCAGTCGTGAATTTCCAAAATGGTCTCAGGTCACGACCTGACAAAAAGTCGCGGTAGAAACGTAACAGTTCGTATTCTTCGGATCCCTCCTCTCCTTTGCTGTTACGAATGTGTTGAATGATCTGCACGTGTTCCGTCAGTAGTTGAAGTGCTTGCTCAGCCTCAACCAGGGTTGTGATGCGGGGCATCCATTCAGGGAAATTGATCGAGGCAACATTCATCGTGGCATAGGCACTGCCCATGTCCTTATAAAAGGAGACCTCAAAGCCTTGTGCAATGCTGTAGAGTTCCTCTTCGTCTGAGAACTCGTCTTCCTCGACTTCGCCTTTCAAGGCCTGTTCGCGTTGTTTGATAAATGTTTGGGCAAAACGCAGTGCAGCCATAATGTCGAGCTTGACCACGGTAGAAGACCAGCAAACACTGCGGAATGTCTGCATCATGACCTGTAAGGTGCTCAGTTCAATGACCTTAGGCTGCAAGACGTATGTCTTACGATCTTTACTTCCTTGGACAACATAGGGTGCCGCTCCATCCATGAAACCGACAAATTTCAGCAATTCCAGCAGCCAGAAGCCATCCTGGTTGCCCTCTGCCAATGTGCTGGACTTGGTGCGATTGGCCCCTTTGCCTGTAGTCGGATTGACGATTTGCAGAGCCGAGACTTTAGCATTACCCTTCAAATTGTGCTCAATGGCAAGATTTTGCCACGCTGTAAGAGTAGCTTCTACATCATTACCAGGACTGTTGAAGAGTCTAAGCAGGAGGTAAATGTGTTCTCGTTGCAGCTCACCCAGGTCGCCCCAGCGCTGAGCCAGGTCGTTGAATGAACTGGCGATCTTCATCTGATTGATCGTTCGATAGTGTGCTAACTGTGGGTCAGGCTCTTCGAGTTCTGCCAGCATAGGATATTTACTTCTATTCAGGCGTGCCTCGGGTGTGCGAAGCGCGGCTTCGAGGGTTTTGAGCTTTGCATAGTACTCCTTGCTTTTTTCTTGCTTCGCTTCATAATCAAACCCGTCGAGCGCTTTTCCTTGCTTCTCTAGTTGCTTTTTACTTTGCTTCTCTGTAACCAGGGGCTTGAGAAGCGAAAAAGGCTTTAGGTGTTGCAAGTCACTATCGGTAAAAGGTGTGGGCAAACGTATCTCGTAGTAGGGACCGACATCTTCGATGACTAGCCCTTTACTTGGCTTGCCTACCTTGCGTAGTACTTCGCTGAGCAGTGATACGAAGCCAACCGCTAGTAGTGTGTCGGCGGAGGTATCGCTCATTTTATCAACGTAGTAGTGTTGTTGTGTGTCCATATAATTGCTTCCTGTTAAGTTCTTGCCCAATTCAATTCGGCGATGGGATACTTACGACAATCAGCCAGCCCGTTGATCTGCCAAGCGCAATGCACGAACGATGACGAAGTAGAGCAATGTCTCTAGTTCGCCTATGCGTCCGCTTTCCAGTCCTGGCCTCGTCAGCTTAGGACTAGAGGCTGTTGCGGGTGCAAGGTCATCACCTTTGACAGCGTGCACATGAAGCCGTGAAGGATCATAGTTCCATGTCGCGCCCTGGTGCGCTATCTTCAATGCCTCCTCAGCAGCTTTGCAGGCGCGTTCATCGAGCATCACTGTGCCATATTCACTTGCTTGCGATGTATGATGCCGAGCAATAGCTCCGCAGATGGCACGCAGTAGAGGCATACGCTCTTGACCTGATGCCTTGGAGATACCAAGACTTGCTCCTATCAGGCTTCTCCCGATAGCGACACTCTCACAAGCATGTCGAGGGCGTTTGGGCTTCACCTCCTTCTGTAATTTCCGCTGCTCACGCGAATAGTCATAATCAGTTTTAGCAAAACAGAAGACTGGATCGGGTAGGGTATATGTTGGTCGCCTTTGCTGTTCATACAGTAGCCTCTGCCATGCCTGAGCCCATGCCTGCCACTGCCAATCTAATTTGCCGAGGTCATGACAGGCAATTGCGAGACGAATAGCCTGGTCAATTATTCCGGTGGGCAAGTCCATCTCCTGTTCAAGCTTGCGTGATACATAGTCTACCTGCCCCTTAATGCCAGCATTGTATGCACGCACAAGTCCTTCTATATGGCCCTGATAGCTGGTCTGCCGTGAACCCATGCTTTCATAGTCGGTAGGCTGCACTGGCAGCATTGTACTTTGATAGCCATTCGGCTCTAGCTTCAGCGTACCATCCAACAAGGCAAAGCCAAGTTCTGCGTCGTACCTTGCCAGTTGATGCGGCAGCGCAATAACCAGCGCCTGCGATATTGACTCACGACCAGCTACAGGTTTCCATATATAACTTGTCTTTTGCTTGTTATCCATGCCATCAGGACCGTCAGGCATTGCCTCAACGATAATGGGGTGTGCCTCCTTACACGTCCAATCCAATCCCAGTTCCTGGCTTCTTTTTTGTAGCGTTTCCCACCTTTTGAGACTCGTCAATGAGTCAGGGTGCATCCCAAAGCTCTGCCAGCGCCAAGGGTCCTCCTTAATGGCTTCTTCAGGGTTGTTGTGAATGAGTATCTGTACCTGCGAGACATCACGAATGAGCGTTGAGGAGACACTGCGAGCATTGGTGTTGAAACTCTCAAACATACACTTGAGAATCTCTCCTTCATTCTGGCTATACCGCTCCAACAAATCCTTATCCTCTTCGGTATGCACCGCGTCAATCAACGTTTGCTCTTCCAGGAAGCCCAACTGCTGTCCATCGAACTGCGCGAGAGCATTCCAGGTCTTCTCACAGATGTCCTTTTCATATGGCAACGTAGTGACCTCTTTCCCTTCATCATCTTTCGGCAGCGGATAGACAATGACCTTGCCTTGCTGCCCTGCGAACCGCGCACAGCGCCCAGCTCGTTGGATGAGGCTATTGGCCCGGCCAAGATAAGTGCCATTGTCCCACTTCTGAGGTCCAAGCTCACGCTCTACCTCCTCAGAGAGCCTCTTACGGTCCTCAACACTAAAGCGACTGTGCAGTAAGACGACTCGCGTGTCTTGAATCCCTGCTTGTCTGAGATGTAGGAACATTTCTTGTGCCCGCAGTACGGTATTACAAACGATAAGTGTGCATTTGTTGTGCTCCCTCTGACGGTGTTCGGCCAGAATGGCCTCAGCATTCATTGGCACTAATGACCGCTGAAACGTGCGAGTGCGCCCTTGGGCAATCTCCTGAAGTTCCTGCTCATCTTTGACGGTGACGATCTCAGCGTCGAGCAATCCTGCCAACTGTTCAAGCAAAGTCGTAGAAAAGGTAGCCGTCATTAGCACAAATGGTGTTACCGACTTCAGCAAACGAAGCATCTGAATAGCTGTGGTACGTGCTCCAAAGACGCTTTTACCATCCTTCAGCAACGGGTAGAGGTGAAACTCATCAAGGACGAGATAGGAACCAGCGACAGCTCCAACGTTGAGATTTGCCTTCCTCTGGCCGACACCATAGGGGACTGCGAGAAAACTGGCGAGCAGTTGATCGATGGTGCAAAAGGTAAGTATTGATTCAAATTGCGGGTCGTCAGACTGATCGCCAGTTTGGATGGCGATAGGATTCAGCCCAAGTACCTGGTACATATCCTGCAGGCGAGTGGGAGCTTCACTGTCGATCTGCGAGGCAAGATGATGATACTCACGATAAAACTGATTCGCCAAGACTCTCATTGGGACGGCATAGCGAGAGGTAAGCGGAAGCTTGTCCCCCTGGTGTGCGAGATTGTCAATAAATGGGACGAGAGCGGCAAGGGTCTTACCTGCACCTGTAGGTGCTTGCAGGATAACACTACGGCCGACAACAACGAGGTCATACACTCTTCTTTGGAATGGTCGCAGGGAAAGTTTCTGTTGGGTCTCTTCTGCTGTGGTCATACAAGTTATCCTTTCAAGATTCTAGAAAGCATACCCATGTCTGGGCCATCGGATGACGTTGAGGGCCCTTGTGGAACGCCATACATATGAGCCAGGCGACGAGCTTGCTGAGCCATAGACTGTCGTAGCTCTTGTGGGGCCAGCACTTCACAATCGGCACCCCAACCGCGTATCCAGTTTTCGATTTCTAGCGTGTCGCCAATCTGTGCAGTCCACTCGCAGCCATCCGCCGTATCATTGATTTGTTGTGATGGGTGCCAGAGCGTCTCTTTCACGCGCTTCGTCACGAAATGAGAGAAGCGCAGACGAACCTCTACCAATTCTTCATCACCGTACATGACACCCCATGCTCTGCTAAGTAATGCCGGTCCATCAAAGTCTGTCGGCACCTCAAAAGATTCGTTTGTTAGTTCGGCATGATCGATACGCTCCATCTTGTAGATACGTAAAGCGTTCACTGGCATGCTGTGACCAATGGCATAGATCGTCTTTCCGATTCCAGAAGGCTCTAAAAGATAGGGACGAAAGAAGCACTCAAACGTCTTTTTACGCGGTGGAGTATAGATCAGCCGCACTGTACGACGCTTGGCCCACCCTAGGGCTAAGGCTTCAAAAATGTCGGACTTATCCTCCCGATTTTTCTGCCGCTCCCGCACCATATCTACAATTCCCTGTTGATGTTGGGCAATGGCTTCTGGCATAGCCCCTATGAGCTTTATGAGGGCTGAGATGACATGATTATTGCGTTCATCATGAATCTGTGATAGCAGGCGTCCTGCAAGATACAGTGCTACAGCCTCTTGTAAGGTGGGTGTCAGAGGTAATACCTCGAAAATTGCATCCTTCGGCAAATACCATGACCAACCCTCCGAAACTAACGGTAGTGGGCCACCATGACGAGCGGAAAGCTCGCTAATATCCCGACTGACGGTGTCCGCACTAACACCCAGGATGTCTGCAAGTTCATTTGTACGAAAGCGCCTCTCTCGATTCCTCCAAAAGAGAAGTTCGATTGTATGAAGGCGACTTGCTTTGTTCTGTGCATCCGATGTTGGCATTTTTTACCTCCTACAGAACAGTCTAATGCCAGGTTCCGCAGAGAATGCGGAATTTCAGGGAAATCACCGTGAATATGTCAGCGCGACGTAAAACTCGGTTGAACAAGTGGAGAAGAGGATAGTGTAATAAACAATACCTACAACCTGGTAAGGCCCTTGAGTAGGTGGATGGTTTTCGCCTCTTGCCCTACTACGTATCAAATATCTTAACGAATAGTATACTCATGCATCCACATGGATCAATGTACAAGTAGTACTTTTATCTTGAACAGGCTCTTTTCCCCTCTCTTTCAATCTCAGGTCGATTGGGTGCTCAAGAACGGATGATGGCGGATGTTCTCGCATGGAACGCACAAGCTCATCCCGATCTCCTGATTAACGAAGTCGGAGGCCCTGGTGGTTTGAGTATTGAGATTTGCTAAGTAAGCAGAAGTGTTATATCCTTGAGAAACCAACAAGGAGCAAGGAGACAAGAAAGAGATGTATCAAAGATCACTCCGGCACTCCTCCTTCTTCAGCTTTCTCTTCTTGGCATGCTTGCTTTGCGCTTGCAGCTCACTGCCAGCACCTCAGCAAGGGAATGCGGCACCGGTTGCGACGTCTACTGCGACACAAAGCAGTGTGCCGTCTACACCTACTCCTAGTCCTGCTCCTGCGCAACCGCCGCTAACCCTGACCAGTTGCCCACCCTCAGGCACTGCTCGCGCCGCTATGATGAGTTCCGTCACGCTGGGTACCCACCAGGTAGTTCTCTACCTTCGCAATCAAGGCGCAACCCGCCCTGGTGACTACGGCGTCCTGAGCCAGTATGATGTCACTACTGGGAGCACTACTACGCTTGTTAAGCTGAATAACGCCTCTCTGCATGGTGCTCAGCTCTCCACGGATGGTCAATGGGCGCTCTTTGCTGCAACGACGGCCCAAGGAGCAAAGATCGAGCTGGTCCGGGTGGATGGGCAAGCGTTGCAGACGATTTATTGTTCTCCACCATCACAAGATATCTCGACGCTCCTCTGGTCCCCAGATCAAAAGTCTGTGCTGCTCGCCCAGGTTCAAGCAGACAGCCCACTGACCCTTACGGGCATCTACCTGCTGGATATGACGAGTGGGAAGGTGCAGAAGGAACTGGGAGCACAAGCGTCGAACTATGCTCTCCCGGTTCTGTGGCTCGACAATACCCACGTATATTTCCAGGATTTCACTGCCACCCCTCAACCAACGAAAATCTATCTGCTGGATACCAGCAAAGCTGCTCCCCAGCAAAGGACCGGTCTTGAGCGGATAGGGACGATCCAAGCATTCGGCAGCTTTGAAAAGAGCATGGATGGGACACAACTGCTGCTGAGTCAATGCTCACTCACCCAGCAAGGTTACCCTAGTGGTCCCAGCACGATTACGACGAGGTCTGCTGCAGGTGGCTTACCCCATACCATTTATAAAAGTCGAACTTTTGCGATCACGGATATCCGCATGATCTCTCCCACAACGCTGCTGCTGATTGTAGCAAATGGTAGCAGCAAAGCCAAGGACAATGGACTCTGGAAGGTGCATCTGGATGGAACAGGTTTAACCCGGCTCACCACCGATAGCCAGAGTGTCTATAACGATGGGTTCGCTACTTCAAGATTCCCCTGGACGAACGTTTCGCGCGATGGCACGTTCTATAGCATATTGAACCAGAACGCGAGCGGGAATAACTGTCATTCGTCCAATAACCTGGCGCGTTTCTGCCATAAAACGTGCCAAAGAACGGCCTGAGAGCAGTCTGGAGCTTGTTTTGCCTTCAGATGCTCCGCCACATAATCAGGGTTTCAGCCAAAAGACGAGGGAGGCGCATGTAGAATGAGAAGTCTGCCATCAGGCAACCGTGGTTGAACCTCATTCACCCGTTGGCAGACGGCGACCAGGTCACGAGTCAACTGGCGGTTGTTGAAAGGCCGCAGTTCAACGGAGACTACCTCCCGACCCCATAGCACACGGCCTGGCAAGCGAAAAAATGGGAGTAAGCGCTGCCAAGTGGCATGAGCATACGTGGCAGGAAAGAAGCGATCCCGGACCCACATGCCCAGGTTGGCGAGCGCCACCTTGCAGATAGTCATGATCTGATCCTTGCGGTTATCCAATTCGTGCATCACCCGCTCACTCGCTGCCAGATCTTCCAGGGCGCGTAAGAGTTCGCGTTGCTCACGGCAATACCGCTCATGCTTGCTACTCTCCCGGTGGCTTTTCTCCTGGACCCGATAGACACGCTGCCACAACGGCTCCAACTCCGTATCCGCTTCGGCTTTCAACTTCTTGCGCTCAGCACGATAGGTCCTCTCCGTAACTCCTTGCGCTTCCAACGCTTGTAACCGCTCATTCAGGGCGCGATACAACGCTTCTCCATGTTCTTTGGTTTGTTTCCACAGTTTCGTCGCCAGCACACTTGCCCGCTGGGCTTTCTCACGGGCCGCCTCACCAAAGCGTTGGACATTCGCCCGCCGCTTCTCCAACGCCTCCCGTTTTTTGGCAACCTCGGAATTCTCCACAGGTGTCTTCGTAAAACCGTGGTTGATGTCCAACCCGAGAGGCAGCAAGAAGTCTTTGATCACATTCTCTTGCGCAGACCAGCGATGGATGTAGGTCTGAGCGAGTTCAAGCGCATCGATCTGACAAGCTGTCGTCACGATAGGAATCAATTTGGGTTCCGTTGGGGCAGCAGGAGCAGGAGTTGCCTGCCATCCTTCTTGCCACCACGCCACCTCTTCGTGCCTGATGTCGGCCCACCAAGCACGAGGAAGCTCCTCTTCTGAAGGGGGACAGGGGACCGATCGCCGCAAGTCGCGGATCAAGGCGACCGATAAGAGCAAAGGCTCATCTTGCCGATCAGGACGCGCGAGCAGAAACTGAGCAGGAGCCACTTCGCGTAGCACCACTCCATGACGATCTACTGTGAGAGGAACGAACGAACCGACCTTGGTGAAGCAAGAGAGCCCTGTGTACTGGTTTGTTTTGAGAATGGTGGTCATGGTACGTCCTCCTGCACTCATCTGTGCGAGGAAGTCTGCGGACATGGCCTCGCGATCTACCACGAGATGGGTCAAGTGCAGGGATGTAGTCGTTTGCTCATAACAAGCGAGTATATGAGGAATACCAGTGATCAGATGCAGATCACCGCGATGCGTGGTGGCAAGCAGGGGGTGCCCTTGGTCGTCATGCAACAGCACCAATGCACGACAGCTGAGGATTTTGCCCGAGCGACCAATAAGTCCTCGGGGAATCAACGTGTCTGTGTAGACGGCTTTGCGATGCCCGTCCAGGTAAACATGAGGGGGTGATGGCTCATGACTCTTTTCTTCCACCTGCCATAAGGTGATCGTCCACCGCGCCAAGGCTGCGGTGAACGCCTCATCGGCGTTGGCTGCAGCCAGGGTACTCAGAAAGCGTTCAGTATGGCGATAACTGTAGGGCTGAGGTCTTCCTGAAAGCAACCCCAGTTCGCTTCCCGTATAGCTGCGTAAATCCCATGGTCGGTGAAGTCCAACTGCATTGAGAAACAAGAGGGTGAGCAAGAGGTTGCGTGATGGCTGGCAAAGACGGCGTCTTGGAAATTGCGGAACCTCTGGACTGCCCTGGTTGGCAAGGAGAGCGGATTCCAACTGGGAGAGCAGTGCAGTTTCATGGGTAGCTGCTAGCAACAGCAATCCTCCCGCTCCCTCCTGCCACTCCTGCTCCTTGATGGCACTGATCAGTTTTTTTTCGCACTTTGGGGTGGATTGCTGACTCCTAACGTCGCACGCACCCGGTTGATTTGACTGACGCTGATGGTGAGGCAAAAGCGCTCAGCCAGCTGCGTTTGGACCTCGTGGCTTGGCGTGTGAGGAGCTTGGCGGCAGGTCTCTTCCAACCATTGGCGCACCTCGCCCCGTAATTTCGCTGGGTGCCCATGTCTGCCTTCACGCAGCGCTTGCTTTCCGCCTTGACGCATGCGTTGACGAAGCCGATAGGCCGTGGATTGACTGATCTGCAGCCCAGCCCGCTTTGCCGCTTCATGCCAGGGGAGTCCCTGCTCCATGGCCTCCACCATTTGCACCCGCGCTATATACAGGTTGGTCACTTCCATGAGAACTGCTCACCGCCTCCAATCTGGTAATCTCTGTTTTTCTTTCGATGAGTCTACCATAAGAGGCTCTGACAGTCTAGATGCGCCCTCTTCACCTTTTGGCTGAAACCCTGATCATGTGCCGTGATATTCACTCACAAGCTTTTCCTTAGAAAAGCGGAAGAGAGAGGTACCCGTTCTGCCACCATATCTTGTCGTTTTAATCGAAAGGCAAGACGTGAGACCGCTACAGAAGCGCGATCTCTTCTCTGCCAGATTTCTTGGCGCAGATACAAAAATAGATGAGAGAAAAGATGAACTCACGTCGAAATGATCGTACTGATGATGTCACGCCAGTTTATTGCGTCGGAAGCAATCCGCTGGAGGCAGATGGCAGCGTGGCACATTATTAGTCAGACCGCGCAGATTTTTCGACAAATGACAAGTATTTGGTGGCATTTTCATCTGCTAAGTCCAATTAGCAGTAGTAGGCCTTATAATGGGAAAGTTTCCCGAAGACTTAGATTGATAAGCTTTATTAGTTTCAACATTAAAATTTAATGTTAAATTTTAAATTTATTGACTTTTAATAAGTATTATGATATAATGTAATTAAGAAAAAGAGCAGTCGCCTTTCTCTTTCTCCAGCAGGAACAGCTTCGGTATTTCCCTGCTTCTGTAGCATTCCAGTAATGCCACTGAACGTCCCCTATGTCGATTTGACTAGGAGCTAGGGATACGACAACGGTGATCTGGAATTCCAGAGACCGCCCGAAAAACCCTAACTTACAACACAAAAAGGAACATTTACTATGTCAACGTTGGAAAAAAAGAGTTTCACCACTCCAGATGAAACGCGCTCACTCCCCAAGACTAAGATTGAAGTCGTCACATTTGGCGATATGGTTGCCATGAAAGCGACCCTCGACCCCGGATGGAAGTGGTCGGAAAATGTGAAGCCGCAAGCGGGCACAGAAAGTTGCCAAGTGGCGCATTTTGGCTATGTCATTTCTGGACGCATACGGGTCGTGATGGACGATGGGAAGGAAGAAGAATATGGACCAGGTGATGTTATGGTTGCTGCACCAGGTCACAATGCTTGGGTCGTCGGAAATGAACCATATGTTGGGCTTGACTTTGTGGGTGGAAAAACCTACGCCAAGTAGCTTATCACAATCCCGAAGGCAAGTTGAAGTAAGTGGGCTTACATAGTGCGTCTGCTTATGTCGTGGCTCGTCGGAGTTACATGAGAGAGGTCAGGAGCTTGATAGTGTGATGCTATCAGGCTTCTTCGGGTTTCGTGTCCCGTCCGCATCTACGTAGCCCCACTTGATCTAAGACCGAGATCTCGGTCTTAGGTCCTGCTGGACTGGCTTCATTTTCTGCCAAAATAATGTGGCACTTCTGCCTCATATAACTTGGTCACACGAGTAAGAAACACTGAAGAAAAGACAGATTCGAAGAGCTACTTCGTTCTCCAATGATGTCACGCCATATTATGTGGCAGGAGCGTTCGCTGTGCGAGCACAAAAATCGCGCCAACAATCCTGGCAAACCGCGCAAATTATCAGACAAATGACAATAACACTTATACGAATCTCTTCTTTGCTCCGCTCACCGGTGGTCCGGGCACACTCAAGCTCATCGCATCGGTCAATGTTGCGAAAGGAGATCTCGATGTGGTCGGCTGGACAACGATATGATGGCCAGAGCTCTAGTTGAGACCTGGCTGCAAAGCGTCTTCACAAAGAATTGAGTTCGGCCAGCAGGCTATTGAAAGAGAGGAGTATCCTTCATGGAATGGAATGTGATGTGGGTGCCCTGGGCCGGCGTTGGACTTGAGCATCTGCGCCTGCGACAAAACGACACCATGATGCTCATCGATAGCGTCGTGATCGGCGTGAACGACGAGCAGCCCTTTCGCCTCTGGTACGAGATTCAGACGGAGAGCGACTGGAAGGTCCGAGCATGTACGCTTCGTCTTTTGGGAGACACGACACCGGTGGTCACCCTGCATGCTGATGGTGAAGGGCACTGGACAGATGGCGCTGGTGTCCCCCTCTCAGCCCTCGATGGCTGTATTGACGTGGACATTTCGGCAACCCCTTTCACCAATACGCTTCCCATTCGCCGCGTGTCGCTGCATCCCGGTCAATCGGTTGATCTGCTGGTGGTCTACCTGAGCGTTCCTGATATGGAAGTACGGAGTGCACCGCAGCGCTATACCTGTCTAGAGGGCAATGCTGCTGGCGGCTTGTACCGGTATGAAAGCCTCACCAGCGACTTTACCAGGGATCTACGCGTTGACGCACAGGGGCTGGTGATCGATTATCCAGGATTGTGGAAGAGAGCATGGGGCTCTGGCAGATGATATACTGCTAGCAAAGGAACATACCAACACAGAAAAAGGAACGCCTATGCTCAACGACCCCGTTCTCCTCAACGACTGGCACGTGGTCGCGTATGCACCCGATCTCAAAGAGCGCAAACCCATGGCCGTTCGCTTGCTAGAAGAAGAACTCGTGCTCTGGCGTAATGGTAAGAGGATTCATGCCTGGCGCGATCTCTGCCTGCACCGGGGAACACGGCTCTCGTTGGGGAAAGTAGAGAACGATTGCCTTATTTGCCCCTACCATGGCTGGACCTACAACGAAGAAGGGCAGTGCATCCGCTTTCCCGCGCATCCGAACCAGAAACCGCCGGCTACGGCGCGGACGAAAGTCTACCAGGCTCGGGAACAATACAATTGGGTGTGGGTCACGCTCGGCAACCCCTCACAGGACATCCCCCCTTTTCCGCAGTGGGACGATCCGGCCTTCCACAAAATCCATTGTGGCCCGTATGACTTTCAAGCCAGTGGACCTAGAGCGGTCGAAAACTTTCTGGACGTGACGCATTTCCCCTTTGTCCACCAGGGACTACTCGGCGACCCGGCGTATCCAGAAGTGAATGACTATGAAGTGGAAACCACACCAGAAGGCGTGACGGCGCAAGATATTTCAGTCTGGCAACCTGATCCCGATGGCTCAGGCGAGGGGGCACGAGTGACCTACACCTATAAGGTCGTTCGTCCCCTCACCGCCTACTTTGTGAAATCAAAATCACAAAAACGTGCAATATCAGGGGGCAGTAGGGTCATCTTTGCCCGATCCTCGTACTCATCTGAGGCAGGCCAAACAATGACTTTTACTCCGAGAACAAGTACAGCCTCCCTCATATCGTCAAATGAAGGAACGTAATGAGGATCGTTAAGGTAGGGTCGTATCCGGTCTCCCCATTTCTCAAATCGATCTAAGGCTGTGAGAAGCTTTTCCTGTCGTTCTTCGTTACTTGTCACGCCGTTGAGAAGCCGTTCTTTGTCCCGTTTGTCATTCTGAAGGGAGATAAGCTGGTTCTGGAATGCTTGAAGCCCGTCTTTGTCGTTAGGATCGGCCACTGCTGCTAAGGCATATAAGTTGGCTATACTCTTTGAGAGGCGGTCAATCTCTTTTTCCAAGTCCTGTGAATGGTCACGCTTTTTGACCTGCTTGCGAAGTGCCTCTACGTGCCGTCTCATTGCAGACCTGTCTTTAATATAGGGTACAGCAAACTTCCATGCTCGTAAGTCCATATTTGCCATGTCAATCGTAACGGTGTGATGACTGCGGACATCCGTAAGTCCGTTATTCTGGTAACAGTAATAAGCAGGTGGCTTTACCTTATAATGCCGATGTCCCCCTGGCTTGTTGAAGTGTTTCACTTGCATTTTGTGTCCGCACAGTCCGCAATAGACGAGTCCGCGAAGAAGTCCTTCTTTTGGATGGTGATTATTTCTCAGGGACATTTCTGTATTCAGGGCTAATTGTCGCTGTACTGCATCAAATGTTTCGCGGCTGATGATTTTTGGGTAAATTCCATCCGCTAATTTAGTCTGTTCTTTAGCATACTTGCCGTTATAGCCTTCTCCTGTGTAGCAGATGTTTGTTAAGAACCGCCTGATGGTTGAAGGATCCCATGCTTCTTTTCCTCGCTGTGTTGGGATACCAAGACGGGTGAGTGTTAAGGCGATCTGGTACAAGGACATCCCGCTTAGGCAGGCATCAAAGCAGAACTCAATCACCTTTACCTCTGTCCACTCACATCCGTTCGCATCGATATGAATTACCGTGAGATTGAGGATATACCGTTCTCTGGTATATTCCTCCCCGTCAATCCAGAGATAGCCATAGGTTGGGTATTTTCCCTGTCCAGTGAGTGCTTTTGATGCCCGATGCTGCTTTCCCCGTACTGTCCTAATGCGGATTTTCTCTGCTTCCACAGACCCTAAAAAGCCTTGGATCGCAAACATAAGCTGTCCTTCTGGGGTCTCCTCAAACTTCTCAGTAATGGAAATTAACTCAACCTTGAAGCGTTTGAGGTATTCGATCACCGCATACTGTTCAGCAGAAGTTCGAGCAACGCGGAAAAACTCTGTGACGAGTACTACATCAAACATGCCGCGTTCCGCGTCGTCCCATAATCTCATGAGGTCTTCGCGTTCCCAATAGGGATGCTTGAGCGCGCTAATCGAATCTTTATACAATAGGGTGTCAGGGCATTCATAGCCCATCTTTCTCGCATACTCGGCTAATGCGTCTGCCTGGGCTTGCTGGACTTCTGTATCCTTCTTAGAAGGGTCAGAGTTTCTGACATAGCGTGCCGCGACAATGGTTTTCTGGCTCATGCGGTAAAACTCCCGTGAGGCGGCATACAAAGAGGTAAACGAAGTATCCGTAGAGGTTGGCATGACGGTGATGTAAAAGTAAAGAGGCGTGGTGAGTGGTGGTGAATGGGCGTTTTCTTCACCAACAGTTGAGGATACCTGGTAGATACTATACCTGAAACACGTGCCATTGTGCAAGCCTTTCTTAGACAACATGTGCGAACCTACAAAAACGCACTATGGTGATTGTCTGTCCTCGCTTTTACTGGCTCTGTCGTCTCTCGCACGGCAGAGTCAGGTTGTTTTATCAGCGCCTTTCTCTGAAAGTTCGTGGAATGATATGTATGTATCTTATAGTACACTAAGGTGTGCTGAAAAATTAATAGTTCTATCTAGTTATATTGAGTTGTATGTGATAACTCATATAACCTTCTGCTTGTGTTGACGAGTATGGAGAAACAGCTTATAATGCCCAAAAAACGAGCGTGGGGTGCGCCTTGAGTACTGAGTGGTTATCTGTTGAGGACATTGCAAAAGAATTGAAAGTTTCTCCTGAACGAGTAAGAGGCTGGATCAGAAGAAAAGAACTCCTGGCCTATCGCATCGGTGGCAAGGAATATAGAATTAAACGGGAAGACTTAAATGCCTTCTTACAGGAGGGAAAAACGTTTGACACCGATCAGCAAGGGCAGGCGTAAAAGTTCATCTGCAAAAAGAAAATGGCGGTTCTGCCCTTTTCTTAGTATTACCCTCGTGGTGTTCTTCGCGCTGGTGGTAAAGGTACTGTCCAGAATTGTGTGTGTTAGCGTACGTGTACGCTGAAATCTTGATGATACCCTGATTATTCAGCTTCATTTTCTTGTCCAGTCTTCCGAAGCAGGGAGGTATAATTTGCACGGATGCTGACTGTATCGGGGTGTTCAGATCCAGGATACCAGACTCTGATTTTCCACACAATTCAGTATACTGCCGTCTATTAAAGAGATATTCAGTTGTTGCGGGTATTCCGACAGGGGGGACAGCATAGGCTAAAAGAAGCGGGATAAGAGCATCCACATAATAAAAAGGCTTATTGGCTATATCTGCAACAGCAATGGGCTTTCCTTCCTGTTGACAAGCATTCGTTACCTCTCTTGCAAATGCAAACCTTGGAGAATTCTTTTCCTCAGCCAATATCTCACTGAGTATTTTCCCTGCAACTGGAATACGAGCAACATTTTCTTTTATTTCGGGTTCAAAATACTCAACAAGGACTACTTTTGTTCGTGGATCACCTATATATGCGTGTAAGACATCCTCCATTCTCCCTTGTTGTTCCTCATAATCTTGATGGACAACAATCACATTTGTTCCGTTTATTGTTGCCCCTTCGACATTCGCCTGTATGAAATTACTAAGACGTTCTTCTGTAAATCTGTGAGGTATGGTGTGAGAGAAACCCGATTGGGCTAAGGTAAATAATTCCTCGCTTGAGAGCCCAGCCTGTTGAAAAATGTCACTTTTCTGTTGAGCTTACTGAGAGAAGAGCTTTCCTAGACACTGCCATGACTCTGCGGATGAACGCCTCCAGAGGCATCAACAGAGGCCTTGTCTGTTTAAGAACAGGAGACGGCTGGTGATGATGGTAGCCGTCGCTTTTGCCGTTTGCGGAAATGTACACGTGCTGAAAACCCCATAGCCGAAAAATTCAGCCTCCCATCGTTTGAGGAGAGAGAAGATCAACTGTATCTGATATAATGGAACCACTCTGGGCAAGAGGACAGCACGAATACCAGGAGGACACAGATGGACCATGACCCGAACCAGCCGATAGATGCAGATAAGGCTTGGGAGATACTTACATCGGAGGAATCACCAAGGAATCAGGACCCGAGCCAGCCAGAGTCGTTACCCTACGGACAACAACCGCCACTGGATGAGCTACCACAACCACTCAAGAAGCGTTCATCACGCTGGCCTCGGACCCTGCTGGTTCTTCTTGCTGGCCTCCTGATCCTCGGCTGCATAGGCGGTACCTTAACAGCGAGGCTTGTTTCCTTTCTTCAACAAGCCAGGCCGCTACCCAGCAGTTCCCTTAAGCAAGGCCCGTACGAGATCATTGCCGGACCAGATGGCAATCTCTGGTTCACTGAGCTCGGTGGGAACAAGATTGGGCGCATCACTCCCCAAGGCCACATCACCGAGTTCGCAGTGACAGCAATGAGCATGTCCATCACTGCCGGGCCGGACGGAGCCCTCTGGTTCTTGGAATCAGCTGTCGGCAAAATCGGACGCATCACAACGAGTGGAACCGTCACTGAGTTTGCCCTCCCGACCAAAGGCAGCTACCCCGATGACATTATAGCAGGGCCCGACGGAGCCCTCTGGTTTACCGATTTCGGCAGCAACAAGATCGGACGCATCACGACGAATGGGACCATCACTGAGTTTGCAATCCCGATCAAAGACAGCTCCCCCGTTCAGATAATCGCAGGGCCGGACGGAGCCCTGTGGTTTAACGAAACCGCTAGCAACAGCATCGGACGCATCACGACGAAAGGCCGCATCACCGAGTTTGCCCTCGCGACTGAATACAACACCGCAGATCAGCTTATAGTAGGTCCGGATGGGGCCATCTGGTTTACTGACGGCAGTAGCAATAGGATCGGTCGCATCACGACAAAAGGTGTCATCACCGAGTTTGTCATTCCACAAGGCACCAACACTATTGTAGTTCCTGGGATTGCAGTCGGGCCGGACGGAGCTATCTGGTTTTTCGACGGGGCTACCAGGGTCGATCGCATCACGACGAAAGGCAGCATTACCAAGTTTGCCCTCCCGCCGGCCACGGACAGCTTCCCTGGCGGGATTACAGCCGGGCCGGACGGAGCTATCTGGGTTATCGACGCGAGCAACAGGATCGGTCGCATCACGACAAATGGAACCATCACCGAGTTTACCCTCCCAACCAAAGACAGCTTCCCTAGCGGGATTACAGCCGGACCTGACGGAGCCCTGTGGTTTACGGAAAGCGGGGACAAGATTGGGCGTATTACCACCCAGGGGAGAATCACCGAGTTTGCCCTCCCGACCTGAGGGGGCGACCTGATGAGATCGTGACAGAGCCGAACGCAGCGTGCTGTTGTAACGAATAACTGATACCAGCCGGTTGAACAACGGGAGAAAAGGTGGTAAGTAATAGGAGTGGATGTGTCTTTATACGAAAGGGAAAGGCGACCACGATGATGGGGAAGAAAGAGCGGAGCTTTGCCCCGCTGATCAATGTCTCATTGGAAGAGTTGGTGCCGCACGATCACTTCTATCGGCACTTGGAGCGTACCCTCGACCTTTCATTTGTCCGTGAGTTTGTGCAAGAGACCTACGCAGGCGGTGGTCGTCCCTCCATTGATCCAGTGGTGTTCTTCAAGCTGCAACTCGTGATGTTCTTTGAAGACATCCGTTCCGAACGCCTGCTCATGCGGCACGCAGCAGATCGGCTCAGCGTTTTGTGGTATCTTGGCTACGATTTAAACGAGCCCTTGCCCAACCATTCTAGTCTGACCCGTATCCGCGAGCGCTATGGCGTGGACATCTTTCGCCGCTTTTTCGAGGCAATTGTGGAGCAGTGCCAGCAGGCGGGGCTTGTTTGGGGAAAAGAACTCTATGTCGATGCCACCAAGGTCAAGGCCAATGCCTCCCTGGACTCACTCAAGCCGCGCTTTGCGGTCGAAGCGCATCTTGCCAACCTCTTCGGTGCTGAAACGGAAGGTGCGCAAGAGGAGGTAGATCAGCGAACGCCCCAAGCAGAAGTATCATCCAATGACGCAGTTAAGCAGGAGGAGACGAATGTCCCAACATCGCTTCCTGTTGCGCTCTCGCAAGAGGAGCACGAGGAACTCTCCCAGCGCAATGCTGCACGCCATGATTGGATCGAGGAGTTGGGAGCGCAAGATCGTAGTGTGACCAGTCGATGCTATCAGCGAATAGCTGACTTGCGCGTAAGTACGACTGATCCCGATGCCACTATCATGCTGCACAAGGATGGGTCGCACTTGGGCTACCAGACCCATTATGTCGTCGATGGCGGCAAATCGCGCATCATCTTGAACGTCTTAGTGACGCCTGCTGAAGTGATGGAAAATCAGCCGATGCTCGATCTCCTCTGGCGTACCCGCTTCCGCTGGAAACTGTGGCCGCGCCAGGTGACAGGGGATACTAAATATGGCACGGAAGAGAATATTGTCGCTATCGAGGATCAGCACATCCGTGCCTATGTTCCACTCCCTGATATTGATCACCGCACCGAGTTCTTTAGCGCGGATCGCTTCCGCTATGAAGCGGAGCGCGATGTCTATCTCTGTCCAGCAGGCAAAGAACTCCACTTTTTTCAGTCGCAATCTACTGATCGGCAGCGACGCTATCGGGCACGAGCCAAAGACTGTAATCATTGTCCGCTCAAAGTGCAATGCACTACAAGCAAACAAGGACGCAGCTTGTGTCGCAGTGCCCATGAGGACTACCTGGATCGAGTGAGAGCCTACCACACCACCGAAGCCTACAAGAAAGCGTATCGCAAACGCAGTGTCTGGGTAGAACCGTTATTCGCGGAGGCCAAAGACTGGCATGGGATGCGTCGCTTCCGCTTACGGCTGCTTTGGCGAGTCAATAGTGAAGCTCTCGTGATTGCGGCTGGGCAAAATCTCAAGCGCCTGCTCAAAAAACGAGGGTGGGGACGGCGTCCATGCCCAGGAGAAGCCGTTTTTGCTCTCTTTTTGGCTGTTTATGGGTGGTTGACTCGTACTTCATTCGGATATGTGTCTGTTTCCTGGCTGAGTAGCTCATCTTATTTTATGAACAAGAAACAAGTATACTCTCTCTTGCTGATGAGCTTTACAGAAGACTTTTTCAACAGGCTGGTTTTGTTTCCGACGTGGGAAGGAATTTATATCTGCGTGAATTCAATACGTAAGTAACTTAATTCCTTCCCCAAATCTTGATAGTCGTATCTTTGCTCCCGCTAGCGAGCAATTGCCCATCAGAACTAAAGGCGATGCAGAAAACATTATCTGAATGCCTTGTGAGTGTATACTGTAGTTCTCCTGTGTGCAGGTTCCATATTTTAATTGAATTGTCATAACTCACACTGGCAAGCGTTTTCTCATCAGAACTGATAATAACGTCAATAACAGCCCCAGAATGTCCTCTGATTGTGCGGAGTAATTTCCCTGTATGTAAGTTCCAGATTTTAATTGTCCTATCACTGCTCCCGCTAGCGAGCAATTGCCCATCAGAACTAAAGGCAAGGCTATTAACCCGCCTTGAATGGCCTGTTAGGGTACGTATCAGTTCCCCTGTTGGCAAATCCCAAATCTTAATTATCCTATCTCCACTGGCTAGTATCTTTCTATCAGGGCAGATTGCAACACAGTTAACTGACTCTGCGAGTGTGTAGAGTAATTGTCCAGTGTGTAAAATCCATACTTTGATAGTATTATCACCACTCCCAGTAGCGATGATCTGTCCATCAGAACTCATTGCAAGAGAACTAATGAAGCTAGAATGCTCATCGAGGGTACGTATCAGTTCCCCTGTTGGCAAATCCCAAATCTTAATTGTCCCATCCGCATTCCCACTGATAATGGTTTTCCCATCAGGACTGATTGCAATACTGTAAACTGTGCCTGAATAACCTTTGAAAGTATGAAGTAACTCTCCCGTATGTAAGTTCCATATCTTGAGTGTGGTATCTTGACTCCCACTAGCGAGTAATTGCCTATCAGAACTGATAGCAACTGACCAAATGGCGCCTGAATGCCCTTCGAGAGTACGAAGCAAGGTAAATTCTTCAGGCTGTGAAATGGGAGCTAATTCTATACTCAGCGAATCGCTCCTATATTTAAGGGCACTCATTAGCTTAACAAAGCCGTCCTCCTCAAAATAATTGACTGTGTGCAAATGTCTCAATCGCTCAGGTATTGGGCACTCTTCGAGCTTAAGAGGAATGAGAAAGATTGTCTCTTCTGGTTGCTCATCTGCTACATCCAGTGCAAATTTAATCTCTTTCTGTACGTAGCCAGTTTTACTGATAGACTCACGCGAAAGACAGACAATCACCACATCCGCTGCTCGTACAGCCTTGCGAATTTCATTTTCCCAGTTCTGTCCGGGCAAGAGGTTCTCCTTATCAAGCCAGGGATTAACATTGCAAGCTTTTAATCGCTGGTACAAATTACGTACGGCAAGCATGTCACCAGAAGAATGGCAGAGAAAGACTCGCAAGTGCCGTGGAGAAACAACATCGGTCGATAGTGATGTAACTTGTACATCTCCTGAATTTCCTGAAATATTATATTGATCTCCCTGTTGTACAATGTGATACGGAGTACCGATCAGACCTCTATCTAGAGTAGGTACAACATTGGCTAGTCTGCTTTGTACTGGCTGCGACAGTATCGGTACAGGAGTTGCCAATGCCTTGTTAATCTGATCTAGCTTCTCGAAATACTGTTCGATAGATGTAACTCCATCCAGTTCGCGTATTCTCCTTGAAAGAGTGAGTACCCAACTCTTGCCCTCAGTATCCTTAGAGCCGAATGAGATATAGAAGAGGTAGCAATTATTTTGAATTAAAAGCCCAACTTTGCGCGCAGACGACTCAGACAGACCTAACTGTTGGATTAGGTCATCGCTAGAGATTTGAACGGTATCCTCTTCGGCACTGAAATATCTCTCCACACAAAAAATGAGTGTTTTGACAAAATCTGCTAATTCTTCCTCAGAACCTGGACATAAGCATATGGCTGAAATGAAGAGGATCGCTTCATCGTCAAGTCTGAGATTATATGAAAATGTAGTTGCAAGGCCAGCAGGAAGGCTTCTCGTTATCTTTTCTATGTCCAGGTCTCGGCGTATTTGCGTTAGCTTGTGATCTACGTATCTGTATGTAGGCCATTTTGCATGTTCATGAAAGTAATCGAAGATAGTCTGTATATACAGACGTTGATCCTCATTCAACGTAGGCAACTCCATGATTTACCTCATATGGATTGGCTGTGGTTACGGTTCTAGAATTAGAAAAAGTGTTAGCTCTCTTAAAGAGTTAGAGCTATTATACTCTCACATAAGATCAACGGGAAGAGCTTTGTCGCACAATAGACAATCCCCGATGTTGAGAAGCAACTATGCTGCTTCACTCAACGCGGTATATTTGCCAAGCAGGGCTTTTTCACTGCTGCGCATGAGCAGGGCTGTCAGTCTTTGGTCAACCTGGTGCAACGAAAGGTTGGGGGAAATGCTTATAATGCCGGTCTCCTGGCTCCATGGCGCTAATGCTTTGAAATCCTTGATGTTATACGTTACCAACAACCGCTTCTGTTTGGTGGCTTACTTGATCTTGACCACCATTTAAGGTTCACACAAGGTTTTCTGATGAGGTGCTGTTGACTATACCCTCATGACCGTACCATAGCATCATTGTGGAGCTTGACACATAGAAGCTAAATTGTTTAGCGTATATCCTCGCCAAAACCAGGAAGGCGAAACTGGGGGACCTGGTTGGTTGGCTGTTGGTACAGTTTCTTCAAAGATAAAGACAGTCGCATTCCGTGTCGTCTGTAGAGTATCAGGGTCAGAAGGATCATTCATGGTTCCTACCACATATCGTATCGCTTGCGCTTGAATATTCATTAGTCCACTAACACCTTGCTGGGTATAGCCAACACAGCTATACCCTTCCTGGTTTGGTGTGATGATAGGAAGTGGGATAGTGAAACTCCTCTCTCCAGCAGTCATCCTATCGTAGGTAAATTGCCAGTCAGTGTCATTTGCATCAGCGTAAAGAGCGATACTTTGAAAGTTATTTGTGTCTGTATGTTCCTGAATGAAATCGTATCGTTTCTCTGATAGTGCTTGGGCAAAACCACGAATGAATATGGAGAAGTCAGGATAATCGAGAGCCTGTTGGGCATTGGTGGTTGGTGTTGACGCTTCTAGAGGAGGTCCCTGCATTCTGCCTGTCAGGATCGTCGTGTGAGGAATTACCTGGATAAGTATCCCTAGTGTTCCAATAAGCAGGACACACAGGATGCCAATGAACAAGAGCAAGAAAGGTACAAGGAAAGAACGACGCTTCTGCTGTATAGACCTAGCTGGTGGCGGCGGTGGAGGTAAATTGCTCCCGTACGGGTTGCTCAGATAGGGATTTCCAGACCCTGGAACGTGTACTGTTGGTTCATAGTTCGGATAAAATATTGGCGTTGTCTTTTTGGGATACTGATTGGTTGACATTTCTTCTCACCTCCTTCTTCCTTCTATAACGAGTGAAAAAGGCCAATATTAGCCTATCTATTACTTTCGTGAGATTTATACGCAAATTGCGTTGTACGTTCAGCTTTTCAAAGCGACACAAAACGTTTTAAGTTAACATGCCTCTGTGGTTAGGAAGTTTTTTTGAGTCTTGCTTGTACAGCAGCAATTTTAGCAGGGGCAACGTAAAGATACTCAAGGATGGCTTCTAGGAAGTCTAGGATAATTGGTACATCTTCCTCTGTTACCTCATCCTCAGCATCATGGGCACCAAGATTACGAATTTGCCGTAACTGATGTGCCATTTCAGCTAACGTTTTCGGAATGCGTTCTAAGCCGACTAGATTGTTCAGCTTTTCAGATAAGCTTTTACCTATGGCATTTTCGTAGTTACATATTGCTTCTAATGTTCTACCTGCCAAAACTGCACAAGCACTTGGCTCAATATCCTGTACCCTGAGAGCGGCCTTGTATTTTTTTTCAATCGGTTCAGGAAGATTAGTCAGAGGTAACTTAGCGGCCTTATCCCCTGGAAAGTGAATTATGGTCTTCAGAAGATACAAGTTCCACCCCTGCATAAATCTCATGATCAACAAACTCATATAAGTCCCTAGTTTCCGCAAGCGTTGGATGCTTACATCCTGCACATTCAAAAATACGCCATGTTATTATTTCCTGACCTTCATTATGAGGGGAGTCTATGATAGCCACATCATCCTTTTTCCACTCTGCCCGAACTGTAAAGGCTGCTGGCTTGCCACAGTGACCACACAGCATAGACTTTTTTTATCATTCATCTCAGTCCTCCTTGTGGTGCAATCACCTTACATTCTGTTGAGAATACTAGCCAGTCCAGATAAATCTGTCAATGGTTTTTGGTAAGAAGTGGAGAGTCGTCCAATTGATGATGCCTGTCGTAGAGGTTATGCTGCTTCGCTTAAGGCAGTGTATTTCCCAAGAAGGGTTTTTTCACTCCTGCGCATCAGAAGAGCCGTCAATCTCTGGTCAACCTGGTGCAATGAGAGATTGGGGGATATGCCAATGATGCCCGTCTCCTGGCTCCGGGTTGCTAATGCCTTGAAGTCTTTTATGTTGTACGTCACGAGCAGTCGCTTCTTTTTGGCTGCGAGTGTAAAGACCTGCGGGTCTGCAAGGCCACCACTATTGAGATCATCGCGGATATGCTTCACATCAAAGAGTTCATTGAGGCGAGGGAATGCCTGGCGTTCCGGCATGTTTTCATCAAGCAGCAATTTATGTTTATGAACCCTTTTCGGCATGAAATGTTTGGGTGATCCGGTGGATCGCCTCGTCGATTGCACTTGCCAGGGTGTTTCGCTCCAACCAGGGATACATCTCGTGTATGGCTTCTATCGAATACCCTTCTTTGAGCCGGTAGAGAATAACCTCAAGAGGAATACGGGTTCCGGTAATCACTGGTGCGCCGCCCATAATGTTAGGAGTTGGGGTGATGTATTTCATGGTAGAGGTAGTATAGCACATCTCCGCTCGGTTGGTAGAAGGAAAGGGACTAATCCACGAGTGAGGAAGCGTCACTATCAGTATCTTCGGGAGTCATGCCGCTATACAAGGAGCGGGATTGGTAACCTGCGTCAAAGACATCAAAGGGGATGAAGTGTTGCGTTGCATTTTGTCCTTGGTCTTCTGGACGCATTCCTTCCAGGACGCTCTGAATTTCCCGCCAAGTGGGATTGAGAGACGGTAGGTGATCGGGCATACTCTTACCCTCCTTTGTCAGATTGCTAAAAGTTGACGAATTGTAGCATACAGGCAGGAAAAAACGCAACTGAGAGGCTGATAGTAGGTAAAAAGGTTCTTCCTGTCAATCGAGCAGGGAAAGCGGTTAGTTTTTGTGGGGTTGTTCTGCCTGGTCTTCGAGGTGTTTAATGCGTTCCTCATGCATGTTATAGCCGGTATGGATTACCTCAGAAAGTGCCTCTATGGTATCTTCTTGGGATTTATCAATTGCTTGTTTTAATTCCGTTTTTATCCTTTCCTCAGAGGCTTTTAATTCTTCCTTGTTGACAGTTTCTTCTCGGATAATTTTTCTAATTTGTTCTAACTCTTCAGTAGTCATATAAAAACATTATATCATCGTTTGCTTGCTATGCAACTGCATCTTTTTTTGAAAACGGGTGTAGATGATCTTCCGTCTTGCTCTCACTGCCTCGAGCACTTTGCGGCGTTTCTCTTTTGCCTCCTGCACGGCAAGAGATGGGAGTAGTGTTGGTGGGGTCAAATGGTAGTTAGTCATACGCTGCGATAGTAGCAAAGTACCAACCAAAGAGCAAGCGGTTGCTGCAACGTGGCGGGGTGTCCAGGGTTCAAGATGGCTGAGGAGGTTGAGGGATGGAGTGAGGCAAAAAAATGTAGGCATACTGATACGGAGTAAATGAGGCTTCTCGCCGGAGCGAAGCGAAGGGTCTTGACCGTTCGGGTACGCTCGAAGCAGAGAAACGACAAGCCAGGTGGGGTGGCTGGCATCGGAGTGTATCGGGCTTGTCGTTTCGGCGCGAAGTGCATACCCGAATGCGTCAAGACAAGCCTCATTTACGTGCTACGAAGTGAGAGAGCGGGCTGACAAGAGCCGCTCCCAATTGACACTACCTCTATATTCCTACTGTTCTGGTGAAGGACGTACGGCTTGATAGAATGCATCATGGATTAGGCACTTTTGTAAAAGGTCTAGAGGAAGAGCGTATAATGAAGAGTCCGACAACGAGTTTATGAGCTAAGAAGCTCGTTTTAGGTTTTTGCAATCAGGAAAGCTATTCCCCATTGGTGGCTCCTAACGAAAGGAACTCTTATGTTGCATGATCCTGTTCTCCTGAATGATTGGCATGTAGTCGCGTATGCACCCGACCTTAAAGAAGATAAACCGATGCCTGTACGCTTACTAGAAGAAGACCTTGTATTATGGCGTGTGGGTGATAAGATCCACGCTTGGCGCGATCTGTGCGTGCATCGGGGTACACGGCTCTCGCTCGGAAAAATCCAGGGTGAGACCTTGATGTGTCCGTATCACGGCTGGACGTATGATGAAACCGGACAGTGTATTCGCTTCCCCGCTCATCCGACACAAAAACCACCTGCCACAGCCTGTGCCAAAACCTATCATGTGCGTGAGAAATATAACTGGATATGGGTTTGTCTGGGTAATCCTGCACAAGATATTCCGCCGTTTGCTCAGTGGGATGATACATCGTTTCGTAAAATCCACTGCGGTCCGTATCACTATAATGCTAGTGGGCCCCGTGCCATCGAGAATTTTCTGGATGTGGCCCATTTTCCTTTTGTACACCGGGGTTACCTGGGCGATCCTGAACATCCTGAAATTAACGATTATGAAGCCGAAGTACGTCCCGATGGAGTGACAGCACGCGGTATCACGGTCTGGCAGCCTGATCCGGATGGGTCAGGCATAGGAGCCAAAGTCACGTATACCTATGATGTTGTACGCTGCTTGACTGCTTTCTTTATTAAATCTTCATCTGGTCCCCGTTTTGCTATGTATTTTACTGTGACGCCTGTTTCCGAACGCCAATCGATTGCTTGGACCTATGTTGCAATGGATTACGATCACTTGCCCGAAGATGAGATTCGCAAATTTGAGGATGAGATTACTTTGCAAGATGTGCCTATTGTTGAATCGCAGCGCCCCGAACTATTGCCGTTGGATTTGCAAGCCGAGCTACATCTACGCTCCGACCGCACCGCCATTGCTTACCGTAAGTGGTTGCGTCAATTGGGTCTAACCTTTGGTACAGCATAAGAGCGTATCCAACAAACGCACGGAACGTTTTCCGAGGGAAGTGAACAGAAGAACTGTCGAGGAGCAAAAAATCAGGAAACGTTACCGCTTCCCTCGTCGTATACGTTCACTTCCGGTGAGAGGAAAATTGTTCTTTTGCGATGACGAAATCGTGAAATCGTCGGCTGGTCCCAAATTCGCCATGTATTTTACCATCACCCCGGTCAGTGAGCGCCATTCCATTGCCTGGACATATGTGGCGCGAGACTATGGGGACATGAGCGACGAGCAGACCAGGCAGTTCGAAGATATGATCACACTGCAAGATATCCCTATTGTCGAATCCCAGCGGCCTGAACTCTTACCGCTCGACCTGCAAGCGGAACTGCATCTACGCTCCGATCGCACCGCGATTGCCTATCGCAAGTGGCTCAAGGAATTGGGGCTGACCTTCGGGACGGCTTGAAAATCGCCCACTGCTCGACATCCCCTAGCGCTCACTGTTTTTCCCTTTTCCACCACTTTCCTTTCACCATAAATAAAGAAGCACATGATAACGACTGTGATAAAATAAGTCCAGTAGACCCTACCCTACCCTTCTGATCTCTATCGTAGTACTCGACGAAAAAGGAGGTTCCAGGCCATGTACGAGGATGCCTTAGCGCGTGTAGATCTCTTTTCCGGCCTCCGTGAGAAGGAGTTAAAGGACCTGGCAACATATTGTTCGGAGAGCACGTATCGCCCAGGCTCGGTGCTGCTCTCTCAAGGCGAACAAGGGTTAGGGCTGTTTATTCTCACCAAAGGGACAGTGCGCATCACCCGGGTAAACAGCCCTGATGGAGCCGAGCAAGTACTGGGGACAGCAGGGGTGGGGGATGTAGTTGGCGAGATGGCGCTCCTGGATGATTTGCCCCGCTCTGCTACGGTCACGGCGGTAGATGAGGTCACCGTGCTGAAGCTGCCGCTCTGGGAATTCCGCCGTTTCCTGCGCCGTAGCCTCAGCAGCGACCCCGATGTCGGGCTTGCCCTGCTGGCCGTGCTCAGTCGCCGCCTGCGCAAGGCCGAGCAACGAGCCAACGAGTAACTGGTGAAGCCAGTATGTAAGACTGGGTAATCCGCACATCTCAAGCTTGAGAAACCATTGGATCCATGCCTTTTCGGGCCGAATTAATCTAAACACCAATAACTTTAGAGAAGCTCACAATTCGCGCCGGTATAACCTCATACCCTTTAACGTTCGCTCATCAGTCGGCTGCAACTCACACCGCATCGCCAGGTTCTCCGATGCCGGGTCTTGTAGAGGGAGGAGAACCTCAAAGTAGACAGGGTACCCTTCCTCTCCCATCTCGAACTCAAACTCGGCGGCCCACATGCGCGCGCGATTAAGGGCGCAGATCAGCAAGGCACTGCCAGCACCGCGGCGCCGATGCAGTGGAAGAACTGCTCCTTCACATAGGAAGTGGTATGCATGCTGGCTCCGGCGCAACTGCAGGACGGTGTAGCCAACGATCTCTCCCTCTATGCCTTCCAGTGTTCCTGCCTGACCCCATTCGTTCGACTCATCGTCATCAGTAATTACGAAGACATTGAACTCCGCCTCGAGTTCAGGCTGGGTCAACCACGTCTCGAAGTCTGTTGTGCTGATAGGTTCTGTACCATCGGCCGCTGAGGCCAGCTGTTGTATATGTGCGAGGGTTGGAATATCCCCCTGACGATAATTGCGTATGCGCATGATGCACGCTCTCTTCCAGCAAAGTACCTATGAAGACGGTACCATGAGTGTGTGTTTGAGGAACCACGTATACAGCTCTGGATTGGCATACGTCTGGGTCCAGGCATCATGACCAGCGCGAGGATAGATGGTGAAGCGCACATTGCCGCCACACTTTTTGAGTGCCTTCACTAGATTTTCCGTCTGCCCTATCGGTACAGTTTTATCTCTGGCCCCATGAAAGGTCCAGACCGGCAGATGCTTGATGGCACATACGTTGGCCGGATTTCCTCCGCCGCAGATAGGGGCGATGGCGGCAAATCTGTGGGGGTACTTCATTGCTAGAGACCATGTAGCGAAGCCGCCCATACTCAGGCCGGTCACATAGATGCGCTCGTTATCGACCATATACTTGTTCACAACCTCATTTAGCAGTGCATTGAGAGCATCTGTTGACCACCAGACATTGCGCGCACATTGCGGAGAAACGACGATAAAAGGGAAATCCTTGCGTATGTGCAACAAATTTGGCCAGAACATTCTTGGCAAGCCGGTCACTTTGACCAGCCACAGCCAATTGCCTCTTTGTCCCGCGCCGTGCAAGAAAAGGATGAGTGGCCAACGCTTTAGCTGATTTGGGTCGTATGCTTTGGGGAGATAGAGCAGGTATCGTGCATTCATGGTTCTGGTATCGTCCCATTGGAACGATTGTGCCTGTTGAATGCCTGGAATGAGCATGGGGATATCCTTTCTTAAGGCTGATCTGCTTGTTCATTGTAGCATATCCTGGGCGTGAGTAGATGTATTATAATGTAGCTAGGTTCTACCAGAAACCTGGGGTTGGAATCTCCACAACGATGAAGCGGCTCGGACCGCGACGTCGTAGTATGGTAGGGGCAAGGGTGGCTGGGTTGGGCTGGGTGGGCCCTTGCGCTGCGAAGCATCGCCGAAGGCGCTTGCCCTGGGAGCTCAATTGCCACTTCACAACGAAGGAGTCACCCCTTGTCTGATCTCATCCAACGCATTCGTCAGGAAATGCCTGCCACCACAGCGCACATTTATCTCAATACCGGCACCTTTGGCCCTTTGCCGACCTGCGTCGTACAAGCGATGCAGGAATATCTCCAGGCCGAATGGCGCGATGGCCGTCTGGGTGCAGCATCATTCGAGAACATGAAAAGCACCTACGATGACGCACGTGCAAAAGTTGCACGCCTACTGCATGCGGACGCAAGCGAGATAGCCCTCACCGATAATACTGGTGAGGGTTGCAATATTATTAGCTATGGCTTCAACTGGCATGAAGGCGACGAGGTTATCACTACCAACCACGAGCATACCAGCGCGCTTGTTCCGCTGTTTCAGATTCGTAACCGCTATGGAGTCGTCGTTCGTACTGCAGACCTGGGTCCTGTAGCAGCAGAGCCTACCTTGACAGCAATTGCTGGGCTGGTGACGCCCCGCACACGCCTGATTGTGCTCTCACATGTTACCTGGACAACCGGCGCAGTATTGGATATCGCCGAGGTCGCTCGCATGGGACGCGAGCGAGGCATCCCCGTGTTGATCGATGGAGCACAATCTGCCGGCGCAATACCGATTGATGTGAAAGCTCTCGATGTTGATTTTTATGCCATTCCTATGCAGAAGTGGCTCTGTGGGCCAGATGGTACGGGGGCACTTTATGTGTGCAAGGAGTCTATCGACTATGCCGCGCCTACGTATGTAGGCTATTGGTCCATCAAGCATGAAGAAGGTCATTCGGAGGAAATGGAACTGGCGGAGGGCGCTCAGCGTTTCGAGGTGGGTGGTCGACAAACGGCAGCCCTGGCGGGTCAGTGCGCAGTACTGAGCTGGCTAGAGGAGACGGTGGGCCACCAGTGGCTATTTGAGCGTATCTCATCACTGAGCGCTTATGCCTACCATGCCCTCAAGGCTCTTCCAGGAGTCACTATGCTCACCCCGCGACCAGGGGCGAGTGGGCTGGTTTCTTTCCTGTTGGAAGGACGTGATGTCAATTACCCCATGCCTGGAAGGCAGGGGCTTGTAGCTATCCTCTGCTTCAACTCTCTACACCTGCATGCATGTACAGCTTCGGCTTCACAGGACGCTACATCATGGGAGCGAGATGCGCTCCACTGGG
>WNFA01000760.1_pt1 | contig 36620 bp, 28 predicted proteins | sample 5400481 | NCBI WGS metagenome assembly WNFA01 (sample SAMN13153340, study PRJNA577476) | soil metagenome | isolation source: 120 cm saprolite under Douglas fir tree site 2 hole 1 replicate 2 | place: USA:California | collected 2015-04-18 | reverse complement strand
GCTCGAGGCGCGCAAGGACTCGAGCGCCCGATGGTATTCGTGCGCCGTGAGGCCGGCGATGTCCCAGTGGCCTTGCTCGTGGGCGAGGAGGGTATTCGTCGGCTTGCCCCGCACCACCCAGGTGCCGTGCGGCACGATCCGGACGCTGACGTTGAACGAGGCCAGACGAAGCTGGCCACCGCCCGAGACCACTTGAATCCGCTCAGGCGGCTCGATGGAGGCTTCGGTCTGGGCGTCCTCATTCACCCCCTGGGGGGACGACGCGATCACGCGGAAGTTCTGCCACAGCAGCAATCTGGGCCAGCCACGTACCGCCACCGCGTCCTCCTCGTCCTCGAAGCGGGCGAGGTCTAGCGCACCAGCTCTTGAAGACGCGTCTTCAGAGTGTCAGGCAAACGGGACAGGGCGTCGACGTCGATCAGCTCGATGAAGGCGGGAATGCCCGAGAAGGACGTGGCGGACAGGATGAGATCGTCGGCGGGGCGAAAGGACGGCAGGCCGAAGGCAATGGTGGTGAGCGGGAGCTTGGGCAGGTCAGGGGCGTACTCGGTCTGGACCTGATAGCGGAGGTCGGAGAACAGCGATACGAGGCCGGGGGCGTGGCCGAAGATGACCTGAGTCACCAATGCGTTGACAACAAATTGTCGGATGTGTTCCGGACGACGCTCGCCCTTGCCGGCGAGGCCTTGTCTCACCTGGGTGAGCGCGTAGCCGGACGTGAAGCTGACAACCCAGCGCACGGGGGAGGCCATGCTGATCATCTTGGTCTCGCGGCTGGTCGTGGCCTCGTGCGTGTACTCCCACGGGTAGAGGGTGACCCGGTTCCCCACCAGCGCCAGCCAATGCTCGTCGAGCTCGGACGGCACGTCAAAAGGACGCGCGGAGAACGGTTTGTAGTTTTGCTGGAGCTGAGCGAAGGCTCGCTCCGCGAGGGCCGCGTCTCCTTTGACGCCGAGATATTTCCCGAAGAGCCGCTCGGGCGAGAGGATGGGGCGCAAGGTTTCCAGGTGCGCCGCGAGCTGCTCTTGCAGGAACTTGGAGACGACTTCGGTCTTGCGGCGGAGCTCCGTCAGCTCCTGGAACGACAGGGGCTTGGTTCGTTTGTCTGGCCCGCTCATACGCGCGCTCGTCGCCGCGCGGGTAGTCTAGCTTTACGAAGTCACCGATGTACAGCAGTTTGCGCGAGGGCGCGAAAGGCCCCAATCGGAGTAAAATCGCGGCAACGCAGCGCTCTGTGGTGCGCGCCGCAGGCCGTCGCGGGGCTGGGGCCCCGCCGGCCGAGGCGCGGCTATAAAGAGATGATTCCGGAAAAAGGCGGGGGAGTGGTCTTATGCTGACGATCCGCGTGGTCTCATTCAAGGGGCAGCCGGTCGGCCGGGAGTTGACGGCCCGCTTCGGCGAGGCCGGGGGCACCATCGGGCGTGGAGAGACCAACACGCTGGTGCTCGCCGATCCCGAGCGGTTCATCTCGCGCACCCACGCCACCGTCTCGTTCCAGGCCGGCGGCTTCATCATCACGGACAACGGCACCAAGAATCCGGTCACGCTGAACGGGCGACCGCTGGGGCCGGGCGGCCAGGCACGGCTCGGCGACAGGGATCAGATCAAGGTCGGGGACTACATGCTCGAGGTCTCGCTGGCCCCGCGCGGCGTACCTGCGATTCCGTCTGCCAAAGCGGGGCCCGCGCCGAAGGCGTCCGACCCGTTCGCCGATCTGCTGCTCCCGGCCGAACACTCGGGACCGCGCACGCAGCCGATCAACCCGTTCGAGCCCGCGAGCCCGAAGATTCGGGAGACCATCCCGCCCGATGCGCTCGCCGATCTGCGCGGGCGGGAACCGAGCATCGACGATCTGTTCGGCCTCAAGGCGTCGAGCGCGCCAGATCTGTCAGCGCCGGAGCCGCCGGCGGGCAAGCCCTTTGCGAACCTCGAGGCGGCAGGCGTGGTGGATCCCCTCGACGTTCTCGCGGGGACGCTGAAGCCGATCCCGCCGCCATCCGTGTCCGACCACGGGCCCGAGATCTTCACGCCCTACGCCCCGCCGGCGGCGAAGCCAGAGCCCGTGCGCAAGGCCGCCGCCGAGGTCGCGCCTCCCGCTCCGCAACCCAGTGCCCCGTCCGCATCCCCGGGGCCGTTGCCCCAGCCGGTGAGCGCTGGGCCCCCGGGCCCACGAGAAGAGGCGCTGCTCCGAGCGTTCCTGCACGGCGCCGGCCTCTCTGGAAGCAACCTCTCGAAGAGCCTCACGCCGGAGACGATGGAAGCGATCGGCAAGGTCCTTCGTGAGGCTGTGCAGGGCACGCTCGACCTCCTGCGCGCCCGCGGCCTCACGAAGAGCGAGATGCGGGCCGACGTCACCGTGATCATGGCGCAGGACAACAACCCCCTGAAGTTCTCGCCGACGGTGGAGGCCGCGCTGACGCACTTGCTGGTGCCGCAGGCGCACGGCTTCATGCCGCCGATCCGCGCCATGAAGGACGCCTACGACGACCTGCGCGCGCACCAGCTCGGATTCCTCGCCGGGATGCGCGCGGCGCTCGACGAAGTGCTCGTGCGCTTCGCGCCCGAAGAGCTGGGGAAGCGCTTGACGGACCAGTCCCTGCTCGACGACCTTCTCCCGATGAACCGGAAGGCGAAGCTCTGGGATCTCTTCATCGAGCGCTACGCGACGATCTCGGGAGAGGCCCGGGAGGACTTCAACGCGGCCTTCGGCAAGGCCTTCCGCCGCGCCTACGAGGCCCAAGTCAAGCAGCTGCGCGGCGAGAAGCGGTAGAGCGTTCAGCGAACCGCGCGCGACGAGCGACTCTCGAGGAGCCAACCGAACTCCTCCGTCGTCGGCAGCCCGGCGCAGCCCAGCATCAGCGCGTCGCCGTCCACGCGACCGCGCGTCCACCAGAGCCCCTTCCACCCTGTGCTCTCGCTCCAGGCGCGCAGCGCTTCTCCCTCGGCGAGGGGTCCGAAGGCCTCGACGGAGGACAGGGCACGCAGCGTACCGACCGCGCCCTCGGGATCGGCGGTCTCCGGGGACGCGAAGGCACTGTGCACGAGGGCGCCGTCGAGATCGTCGGCGCCGCGAGTCGGATCGAGCACCGCGAGTGCTGCGTCTTCCAGGCCGGCGAACCAGTCGGCGCCTTCGAACACGGCGCGAGCCGCCGCCGTATGCGAGACCAACGCCACCGCGACCGTCAGCGGGAAGTGGCGGCCCACTCGGTCGACGCTCGGCATCAGCACGCCAGCCCAACCGCTCGGACCCATGAGCCCAGGGAGGAGCACGAAGCGCCAGATCGGCATGGTGAGGTAACAGTCGAGCCAGCCCTCACCGAGGGCCGTCCGCGTCGCCCGGAGGCCGTTCTGCAACCACACGTCCCACGTCATGACGAATTCCACCGGCAGCCGGCGATTCACGAAGTCGCCCAGGCTCGGCACCTTCCCGTACCATCCAGGAATCGGCTGGCGCGGGTCCGCGCTCACAGGGCCGTGGGGCAGCGGAACTGACTGAGCTCCGGCAGGCGGAAGGGGTTACGCACGCTCGAGGCGAAGATTTCGAAGACCGTGCGGCGACCCTCGACGTTGATCGTCGCGACGAACCGCTCCGACTGCCTGGTCTCGGCGATCTGGACACCGTCGAACATGCGGAAGAGCGCCCACGGGCCCTCGAACTTCACGGCGCTCGAGCCGGAGGCCGGCGGCGGTGAGATGGACGCGCGCACCATGCTGCGACCACCGGGGCCGGGGAACTGCACGGGGACCGCGACCTGGGGCCCGTGGGAGTACTTCACGAGCTTTCCGTCCACGTCCAGGATGAACTGCTGGATCGAAGCGTCCATCTCCACCGGCTTGAACTCCAGCTGGATGCTCGGAGCGCTGCCGCCACCGCGGAAGAAGACGTCGCGGATGACTTGTGCACGCTGGAACTCCGCGAGCGCCGCCGACTGCCCCATTGCGGGATCCTTGAACCGCCAGGGCTTCTGACTGGTGTCCACGTGCTGCGCCAGATACTTCTGAAAGAACCCTTCGAGCAGACCACTCTGCGCAAAGAGACGCGCGAAGTCTTCGGGCGTCACGTCCTGCGCGCTGGTGCGCACGAAGGGGTAGCGGCCACCCGTCGCCTTGACGCAGAAGTCGGCCACCTGCGCCCGCAGCTCGCCGTCGATCCTTTCGCGCGTCTTTCCCACGGTCGCTCGCGTGCCGCCTTCCGCCAACCCCTGGAGCATCGAGCGCAGAGGCTCGGGCTGCCGGGAGGCCTCCGCGCGGAGCTTGTTGGCGGCGTCGGTCTGGGGCGCTGACTGGCCCGTGTCGAGGGCGGCCTTGGCCGCCATCATCCACTGGTAGGCCTCGTTCAGAAGCTGGAGCAGGCCATCGATCGGAGCCGGCGCGTTCCCGCCCGGGCCGCTGACGAATCTGCGGACGTCTTCGAACTGATCGTCGACCAGGAACTTCTCGAGTGAGCCCGTGGCAACGCCCGTGACGGTCTGACGAGCCCTGCCCGCGTACTCTTGCGCCTTGCCGGCCAATCCTTCCCGGTCGGGCGGGATCGAGAGCGTCGTCTCGCGCTCGAAGGCCTTCATCAGCGGCTTCAGCGGGGTGTCCGGCGCCGAGAGGACGCGGGTGATCTCGATCGACCTGTTGAGGTCACGATCGCGAATGATGATGATGTCGCTGATGAACTGCCGCCAGATGCGGCGGTAGTCCTCCAGGTAGAGCCGCCTCACCGCCTCGGTGGCCGCCGGGGTCGACGCGACCGAGCCCCGGGCCGTCCCCAACACCCACGTCTCCTCGTCGGCCAACTGAAGGGTGCTTACCTCGACGCGTCCGGCGAAATACTTGTAGTAGCCGTCCTTGGTGTAGAGGGCCGGCACGCCCCTGGTCATCGGCTGCTTGCTCTCCCGCTCGAAGACCAACAGGGCCTTGGGGCCGGCCTTGTCCGGGACGGTGAACTCCCGGAGATCCTGGACCGGCTCCCGCTTGAGTCGCGCGTAGACGCGGTTCGCGAGGGAGTCGCGGCCGATCGCGGAGCGCACGCGGGTTATCAGCCCGTCGTTTCGAGGCACGATCGGATCCACCCACCCGCGGTCGTAGAGGGCGTCGAAATGCGGCTTCAAGGTCTTGAGCGCGACCTCGGGACCCAGCACCTGCTCGCCTCGCGTCTGATACCAGCGCCAGACGGCCTCGGCGTCGAGATGCTTGGGATCGTAGAGCATGAGGTAGGTCTTCAGCGCCTCGTAGGACTCTTCCTGGCTGCCGGGGGCTTCCTGACGGAGGTACTGCTCGAGATACGTGGCCAGCGACGGCAGGAAGGTGTCCTGGAGCATCCGGCGGTACGCCGCGTCGCTGGCCGCCTCGAGCTTGCGGCCCTGGTAGAGGCCGAAGCGCCACGACCAGGGCACGGAGGCATCCGCCGTTGTGCGTGTCTCGGCGAGAGCGCGCACACCGGTCAGCGTCGGCAGCAAAGCCGCGAGGTCGCTTCGGGCGCCGGCGCGGACCACCGTCACCTGTTGCTGCACTTCGTCCAGCTGTGCTCTGACCTCCGCGAGATAGCGCCGGTTGTGCGAGGCGCTGACCCACCAGGCCAGCATGAGGACCACCAGCGCGGCGACACATGCCGCCACCGCTCCGACCTGCAGCCATTGGCGGCGGCGCTCCCAGCGGAGGTCGATCCCCCCGAGGCCGGCCTCGGGGAACACGACCTCGCGCAGGAGCCGAGTGAGAAAGTAGCTCCGGCCGCTCGGGTGCTGCGCGGGCAGGAGCATGCGCTCGAGACCCAGGCCTCTCGCGAGGGCGCCCATGACACGGTCGATGGGATTTCCTTCCTGCGTGCCGCTCGTGAAGTAGACGCCGCGGAAGACGAGCGTGGCTTCGAACCGGCTCGGAGCGAAGGCCGCATCGACGAACTGGACGAGGCGGTCACGCAGCAAGGCGAACTGCTGGGGGAAGCCGTAGAGCAGCGCGCGCCGCGCTGGATCGCGCTCCTCCTCGAGCCGTTCTGGCAGACGATCGTACAGGCGCCCCTCCAGGCGCTGAAGCTCGGCCGACATGGCGGCGGGGTCGAGCCCCTCTTTCCCGTAGGGAAGCGAGAAACCCCAGGCCTGACCGCGCTCTTCCTTGCCGAACGCGGAGAAGAACTCGCTGAACCCGGCCAGAAGATCCGTCTTCGTCACCAGCACGTAGACGGGAATGCGCACGCCCAGGACCTGGTAGAGCTCCTGCACGCGCGTGCGCAGAGCCTGGGTGTGCGCCTCGCGCTCCGCCGGCGACTGCTGCAGCAGGTCACCCACGCTGACCGTGACCAGCACGCCGTTGATGGGGCGGCGCGGCCGCGATTTCTTGAGGAGCTGGAGGAAGCTCTGCCAGGCTGAGGCGTCGACGGCACGGTCGCTCTGCTGGGTGGTGTATCGCCCCGCCGTGTCGAGGAACACGGCCTCGTCGGTGAACCACCAATCGCAATTGCGGGTACCGCCCACACCGCGGACGGCCTCGCGGCCGAGTCGGTCCGCGAGCGGAAAGCGCAGCCCGGAGTTGATCAGCGCGGTCGTCTTGCCGGCCCCGGGAGCGCCGATGAAGACGTACCACGGCAGATTGTAGAGGTGCTGCTGTGAGCCGAGCGCGCGGATTCGGGCCCACAGCGAGGGCCGCTCGGTGCCGAAGCGGAGCCTCCGCAGGAGCCCCAGAGCTTCCTCGAAGCGCTTGCGGAGCTGCGCCGTCTCTTCGGCCGACGCGTCAGCGCGGATCTCCCCTCCCGCAGGCATCTGCTGGAGGAGACCGCGCGTCAGCGCCGCATTGGCGCGCCTGGCTTTGACGTATCTCCAGACCAGCCGCGCAACGGGCGCGAGCACGATCAGCGCGATCTGCAGCACGCGCACCCACTCCGCTTCGAACGGGCGAAAGTCGCTGATCGCGATGGCGGGCCCGATCCACCAGACGAGGATTGCGAGCGCGAGCAGACCGATGGCGAGCAGCACCCATCGGTTGAAGATCAGTTTCAAGATCGCGAGAACGGACCTCATGGCGTCCGCGGGGACGGGCTTGACCCCGCCGCCGCGGTGTCGCCCGCGGGTACGTAGAGCGTGATCTCGACCCGGCGGTTCCTGGCCCGGCTCTGGGGCGTGTCGTTCGGCGCGAGCGGCTCGGCTTCTCCGCGGCCCTCGGAGCGGAGGCGTCCGGGCGCCACGCTGACCGCCAGGAGCCGCGCGACGGACTCTGCGCGTGCCCGGGAGAGCTCCCAGTTCGACGGAAAGCGCAGCGTGCGGATCGGCACGTTGTCCGTGTGACCGACCACGTCGACCTGCCCCGGCACTCTCTTGAGAGCGTCCGCGATGCGCGTCAGCAGCCCCTGGTCGTCGGCGCCGACCGTAGCGTCGCCCGGCTTGAACAGGCCGTCACCCAGAATGGTGACCACGCTCCGGTCGAGGTGGTCGTCGACCTGGACCAGCCCGCGCCGGATTTCCTCGGCGAGGAATGTCGCCAGGCGCGGCGCCGGCGCCGGCCTGGGTGGGACGGGAGCCGCGACGCGGAGCCCCGCGATGTCCGCCGCGAGCCTGTCGGAGGCTCGGCCCAGACTCCAGTCGAAGCCCACGTAGACGCCGAGCAGCACCACGGCCGTGACCGCCCCGATGACCCAGAGCGGCAACCAGCCGAGCCGCCGCTGGGCCACGCCCGGCACGCCACGCCAGTTCGCGGCGAGGTCACGCTCGTATTCCCCGCGTTGCTTCCGGATGATCATGAGGAGCCGCTGGCGGATCGCCTCGAGCTGACGCTGGCCGCCCTCGGCGATCCGATACCGCCCCTCGAAGCCGAACTCGAGGCAGACGTACATGAGCTCGAGGAGATCGAGATTCGCCTGAGGGTTCTCCGCGAGCCTGGCCAGGAGCTGGAAGAACTTCTCTCCGCCGCCGGTCTCGCCGTGGAACAGCGCCAGGAGACCCTGGTGCGCCCATGCGCCCGAGGCGCCCAGGGGCGTGCTTGTGGCGGTCTCGTCGATCAGTGTGCAGAGCGCGTAGCGGGCGGCGACGATCTTCTCCGTCGTGACGCCGGCCGTCCTCGCTTGCGCCTCGAACTGTCGGACGCCCTGGGCGAGGCTGTCACGCAGCGCCGTCGGGTTCGGATGCTGCACCGACGACCTCAGCTGCGGCAGGACGTTCAGCAGGCGGTTCGCCGCGGCGACGAGCGGGTTGAATCCGCTGCTGACGGAGGCGACCTCGGAGACTTCCGCTTGCTCCGCGGGTGTCTGGCGTTGCTCGCCCGGTGCCGGTCGCGCCGGCGCCGGGCGCCCGCCCGGCACGGGCATGATGACCGTGCGGTCGAGGCCCAGGTCCGCGAACGGATCGTCAGGCACCGCGCACCGCCCAGAACTCGAGCTCGAGTCCGGGGAACTCGCCCGCGATGTGCATCGCGAGCGCCCGCGACTGCTCGGTCACTTTCCAGAGGTCAGCGCCTCGATCCAGCTCGAAGTAGATGAATCCCGCGTGATAGGGGATCTGCCGCGGCGCGACGGGCAGGCTGCGCAGCGCGATGCCCGGGAGATTGAGATTGACCAGATCCCTGATGCGCTCGACTGGACCGATCTTGATGAGTGTCGGCAGACTGGCCTGAAGCCGCTCGGGCTGGAGCTGCGCCTTGGCGGCGAGCACGAACCGCGCGGTTTTAATCAGGTCGCTGTCCGGAATGGAGGCTACGCGCAGCCCGTAGGCGCGCTCCTGCAGCTCGATGGAAATGGCGTTGCGCTCCAGCACCATCGACAGCGAGCGCCGGATGTCGGCGATCACTGGCCCGAAGGAGCCGGCCAGGTCGTCATGGCGATAGATGGGATACGCAACGGGGCGGCGGGTCTCGCGCGTGAACGTGGAGAGCTCTCCCGCGAGCGAGAGGCACACTTCGTACAGGCGTTCCGGATGCAGCGGGACGGTTGCCGCCAGGTGCGCGAAGATCGGTTCGAAGCGATTCATGACTTCCAGCCATAGAAATTCGGCGATCTCGCCTACGCCACCTGGCCCGGGCTGAGACATTCGTGCCGCGAGCGCGTCGCCGCGCTGGTGCAGAAGCCCGTGAACGTCGCGCAGGAGACTGGCCAGCGCAGAGGCGGCACCGACGTCCAACATCGGCGGCACGTAGCCATTGGTGTCGAGCACGACACGGTTGTCGGCTCGGCGTTCGACGACGCGGGCGACCCCGAGGCCGGTATACGCCGCCGAGACGTCCGCCTCCTTCAAGAGCTGCAGGCGCAGCCGGCCGATCTGGATCAGCGCTGTCCGATCGAACGACGCGTTGCTGTCCTTGACCTCCAGCTCTCCGGCGACGTAGCGCGCCAGGCTATCCACGCCGGCGCCGCCCAGGTCGGCCTCGTCGACGCCGGGCCGCCGCACGGGGAGGGACAGAATCACGAGGGCGTCCCGCAGCGTCGCCGGGACGTCCAGCGGCGGCGGGAGCGGGTCGCGGGCCGGGCAATCGAACGAGGTTCCGTCGGGGAGCACGCCGCGCGCGCTCCGCACGGCCAGCTTGCCGAGCTCGAGCAGGGACTCGTCCACCGCGAGCTCCAGGAACCCCCAGGGGTACGGGCGCAAGGCCCGGGTACGCAGCTCGAGCTGCGCTTCGACGTGACGGTCGTGCTGCTGGAAGTGCTGGGTCTGGAGGAACGTCCCCGCGGACCAGATGATGCGGTTGTCCCAGGTCATGGGCGACTCACTTCACCGCCAGCGTGATGGCCCGTGCCTGGATGCCGATCGTGAGCGTGGCGCTTCCCTTCGCCGGGACCGGCGCCGCCTGGCGCCAGCGCGACTGCTCGAGGTCGCGGAACGCCCCGACCACGCCGATGAACTTCGTATCGGGTTGAAGCTGCCGGCGATACTGTCGCTTCTCTGCGGGCTGCAGCTGGAACTCCTCACGCCCGACCAGCTCGCCGGCGAGCGTCTCTTGCTCTTTGTCGTAGAGCGAGAAGAAGTCCGCGCTGTTGAAGGCCGCGATCGACTTGAGCTCGTAGACGCGCACCACGATGGGTGACGGGCGGCCCCCGCGGTCGGGGTTGACACTCGGGTCGGCGTTGATCGCGCCTCGCAGGAGCGGTGGGCCGCCGCAGCCCACTGTGAGAACGAGGCTGCACGCGAGGGGCAGCAGACTACGAGACCATCGCATCCCGGCCCTCCCGGGAGTGCGGCCGAAGGGACCACATGCCCGTTGATGCATCGAGGAGACTACCGCCGACCCACCGGCCAATCAAGCGCCTCATCGAGAAACCGCGTCGGGGCGCCGCGGCGCGCGGGTGTTGGGTGTCCGTGTTTCCGTAGGCTTGTCGGCAGACTCGCGAACCTCGTTGATCACCCATCCGCGCGAGCCGTGCTTCAGCGTATAGGCGAACCTGGTCTCGGTTTGCAGACGCTGGCCACTGCTCAGGACGACGACGTCCTCCCGGCGGCCCTGCGCCTTGGCCTCGTCTCCCGTGATGGTGATCTCGTAGACTCTGAGGTCGACCTTGTGGCTCCGCTTGATCTCGTTGGAGGCCCGCACGCGGCGGAGCTCATCGTCCGTCAGGCTGGGACGGACGCGGCGCAGCAGTTCGACGTCTTTTGTCTCCACGGCGCGGACGTAGTTGTCCAGCAGCGCCCGTATTTCAGCGCGCGGGTTCGGCGGCGCTGGCGGCGCCGGCGGGGCCGGTGGCGGCGGAGCCACGGGCGCCGGGAGCGCCTTCGCGAACAGCTCGCCGGCGGCCCGGAAGCTCGTGGTCGCGTCCGCGAAGGAGAGTTGCGCGTACGCCGTGCTTCGCCGCGACCATCCCTGCGCGCACCGCGTCGGCCTCGGTCCGCTGCTCCCGCTTGACCTGGGCCTGTCGCTCCGCCTCGCCGTACCGTTCGGCCGCCTCCTGGTAGGCTTGCGTGGCGGCCGCCGGGTTGCCGGCGGCCGAAAGGCGTTCGCCCTCGACTTGCGCAGCCTCCGCTCGGGAAAGGACCGCCCGGGAGAGAGCGACCGCGTCCGCCTTGATCGCTCGGTCGCGCGCCGCCAGAACCGTGCCGCGCAGCTGCTCCACGTTCTCCCGCTGGGCGCGCCCGGCGTCGCGACCGCCGGCGAGCCAGACGACGGCCGCGATGAGGGCGAGCGCCAATCCCCCTGCCATGGACAGCGTGAGATACCGTCGCGCTGGTGCGCTGAGCCGTGGCCGGCTGAACGCTCTTGGCGCCGTGAGCGGAGCGGGCGGCTGAGCGCGCTCGAGCTCGGGCGCTGCCGGCGCACTGAGCGTTCTGGGCCTAACCGACACCGGCGGCGCCTGGGTCTGCGCCGTCGTCGCGGGGGCCGGGGTAGGTGCCATCGCCGGGTGCTTGACCAGCACGGTCGACGTGTCCACGAACACCGTCTCGTCGGAGGTGTCGACGGCAGTGGCCGGGACGCTTTTGGCCGGGTCGGCCAACTCCTCGGCGTGGCGTGCTGCGGCCGCCGCGGCAGCCTGCGCCTCACGGGCGCCCGCCTCCGCCCGCGCGTAGAGTTGTCGGGCCTCCTCGAAGCGGCTTTCTCCCCGCGCGTACGCCTCCTCGGCGAGGGCCGAGAGCCCTGCGGCGAACCTGGTCTCCGCCGAATCCCAGAGGGGTGCCTGATAGCGCGCGGCATCGGCCGCCTCGGCGGCCCGCCGGGAGTGCTCGGCCCGGTCGCGCATCCCGGTGGCCGATTGGCTCGCGCGGCGGTTCGCTTCGCGGCGCGATGCATCTTCCTCCTGCTCGCGTGCGAGGGCGGCCTCGGCGGTGCGCCGGAGGCGTTCGGCCTCGGCCGGCACGGCTCCCGGCGACGCGTGCTCCGCCACTCGACCGAGCACCTCCAGACACCGGGCGTACGCTGTCGCGTCGTAGGCCTCGCTCGCCTCCCGCATGAGCGCATCGAGTTGCTCGCGGCGCTGGCGATGCGTGTCGACGTGGTGCTGCGCCTCTCTCAGGCTATCGGCGGCGCGGGCGTGCTCCGGCATCTCGCCGACGACCCGATCCAGCTCGGAGACCGCCCGCTCGAAGTCGCCGTTGCGGAACGCTTCGAGGCCACGGTCGAGGGCCGGCCGGAGTGACTCCGCCTGCGTCAGGAGCCCTTGCAGGCGCTCGATCCGTGTCGCCGTGTCACGGTCGATGCGCTCGAGTGTGGCGAGCGGAGCCCGTTCGTCGACCACGAACACGGTCTCGTCAGCCCACGGGCCACCCAGCCGCGACGCGAGGGCTTCCCGGAGCTCGTGGAGCCGGCGCAGCCGAGCCTGCACGTCACGGCGGAGCCGCTCCGCGTCCTCGGCGAGCCTGCGTCGCAGCTGCACGAGCTCGGCGCGCATGTGCCCGAGCGTCGCGAAACGCTGCGCTGGATCCTTCTGAAGAGCGCGCTCGAGGATCGCGCCGAGCTCCGGCGGCAAGGTTGGCTCCACCTCGCTCAGTCGCGGCGGATCCTGGGACCTGAGCTTTTCCAGAATTTCGAAGGGGTCGTCGCCCGTGAACGGCGCACGGTTCGTCAGCAGCTCGTAGAAGACGGCGCCGACCGAGAAGATATCCGAGTGATGGCTGCCGTGGCCACGCGCCCGCTCCGGCGCCATGTACTGGAGCGTACCGACGATGAGCCCCGCGCGGGTGAGGCCGGTCTGGGCCGCCGCGATGTGAGCGATCCCGAAGTCGAGAATCTTCACCTGGCCGTTCCGGAGTACGAAGATATTGGCGGGCTTGACGTCGCGGTGAACGATGCCCTTGTCGTGGGCGAATTCCAGCCCCTCGCAGATCTGGACCATGAGGGGGACTTTGTCCTCGAGGTGGACAATGGCTCGCTTGGCGATGAGCTGCCGGAGCTCGTCGCCCTCGAGCAGCTCCATCACGATGAAGAGGTTCCCATCCGCCTCGCCGAGGTCGTGAATGGTCACGATGTTGGGGTGGCTCAGCTTGGCGCAGGCCTGCGCCTCCCGGAAGAAGCGGGCGCGGAGCTCGTCGGCGTGATCGGTCTCGGTGGAGATGACCTTCAGCGCCACCAGCCGATCGAGCACCGGGTCGTGCGCCTTGTAGACGCTGCCCATGCCGCCGCGGCCGATGCGCTCGAGGATCCGATACTTCCCGATCTGCTGGTTCATCACTCGTATCGAAGCAGGACCGCGCTGATGTTGTCGCGGCCCCCCCGGGCGTTGGCGCCGTCGACCAGCTGGTCGCACGTCTTCTCGAGATGCCCGTCATGGCGTGTGACGATTTCGAGGATGGCGTGATCGTCGAGCATGTTCGTGAGCCCGTCGGAGCAGAGCAGCACCGTGTCGCCGGCCTGGAGATCGTGGGCGGCGACGTCGAACTCCACCTCGACGCGTACGCCGAGGGCTTTGGTGAGAACGTTCTTCATGATCGCCCCGATTCCGGACTCCTCGGCGTCGGCCCAGGCGCTGTTGGCCAGGGAATCGTCCCGGGTCAGCTGGAGAACGCGCCCACCCCTGATGATGTAGATGCGACTGTCCCCGACGTGGCCGTAGGTGAACCGCGCGTCGTCCGGGGCGACGAGGGTGGCGACCACCGTGGTCCCCATCCCCGCGTACTCGTCCTCGGCCGCGGCCCTCGTGAAGATCGCGCGGTTCGCGAGCTTGATCGCGGTGCGGATGCGGTTGGCGTCGAAGGACAGGCTCGGGTCAAAGCCATACGGCCAGGTCAGGTCCGGATCCGCCCCCGATCGGCTGATGAAACCCGCGATCGTGTCGACCGCGAGCCGTGAGGCGACGTCTCCCGCCTGGTGGCCGCCCATCCCGTCACACACCACGAGAATGCCGTCGCCGACAAGGATACTGTCCTCGTTCCGCTGGCGCCGTCTACCCACATCGGTGCGGCCACAGAATTGAATCATTCCTGGGGGCCCTCTCGTAGTCGGATGATCGCAGATCGCAACGACCCGCGGAAGTCCATCGCCGGGCGTTATTTCGCTTAGCGCAGCTGGAACGGAACGCCCGGGATTTCCGGAATCTTGAGTTTTTGTCCCGGTCGGAGCGGTACGTTCAGCGCCAGACGATTCGTTTCGGCGATGACCTCGCAGCGAAGCCGATCGCCGTAATACAGCTCGGCAAGGGAGGGGCAGGTGTCGCCCGACCGGACGGTGTGCACAATGGACATGACCTCGCGCACCTCATTCTGAAGGGTCTCGAACGCCGTCCGGTTCGTGGGGTCGAGGCTGAGCGCGACAAGAAACCGCTGTTGGGCCTCGCCGAGCAGTCCCCGACCCAGGAGTGCGCGGCCCTCCTTCAGCAATCCGGCCACCTCCTGCGCGATCCGGCCCTCCAGGCGCTTCTGGGCTTCCAGGGCCCGCCGGTCCCTGGGGTTGATCGTGAGGGCGATCGCTCGTTCCTCGAGCGCCTGCCGCAGATGGCCGCGCTGTTCCAGCTGCTCCGCGCGCTCGTTGTGAGACGCCGCCAGGCGATCCCGAGCCCACGGTACCGGCGGCGCGGCGGCGGCCGTGACGACGGGCTGGGCACGCGCCGCGCCGGAGGACCCCGCGAGCTTCCCATCGGACGCTCTGGCCGTCCCGACCTCTTCGTCCTGGAAGACGGTGAGGTTCTGCGCAAAGTCCTTGGGCGTCATCTCCGAATAGATCTGACTGCGGCTGATCTTGAGCGGGAACACGAAGGCCGGGTTCGACTGGCGGCGCACCGTGAAGGCGGCGACGTAGCCGTACTTCACCACGTGCCGCAGGACCTCCTCGTCCGTGTCCCCGTAGGGGTAGGCGAGCGTGTCGACGGGGCGCCCCAGATGCTTTCGAAACAGCTCGAGGGGATAAGCGAGCTCCGACTCGATGCGCTTCGCGTACGCCTCCTGCGACTCGTCCTCTTTGCGCCGGAGGTTGCCGTGCGTCTTCGAGTGCGCCTCCACGTCGAACCCCTGGGTGACCAGCGCGCGCAGATCCGACCACGAAAGGCCGCTCCCGCCGCCGATGAAGTCCGAGTACACGAAGAGCGTCGCGGTGAACCCGAAGTCCTTCAACAGCGGGCGCGCGTACTGGATGAACGACCGGTAGCCGTCATCGAACGTGAGCACGACGGACTTCCGCGGCAGCTGCCGGCGCCCCGCCGTGAACTCCAGAAAGTCCCCGAGGCTCACGGTCCGGAATCCCTCGGCGTGCAGGGAGCGCATCTGGGCTTCGAAGTGGCGCACCCCGATCGACAGCTTTCCCCTATCCTCGGCGCTGATGTTGTGGTACACGAGCACGGGCACGAGCTGGTAGCCCCACGGGAACACTCCACCCGGATTCCACTCGCGCTTGGGGATCACGACCTCCTGGCCCTCGGAGAAGGTTCGGACGCCCATGTAATCCTCGATCATCCACTTCTTTTTCGGATCCCCGAGGTAGCGCGCGGCCAAGCCCTCGGCGGTGTCGCCCGGCTTCGCGACCACGACAACGAAGTCGCGCGAGTCGAACACCTCCGCGTCCGGCTTCGGCGATGGCGGGGCGGACGGCTTGGAGCTCGGAGGCGTCGACGGCTCGCCCGGCACGGATGCCCGGTCGGAACGGACGGAAGAACAGGCGGTCGCGGCGAGCACGAGGCCGACCATCAGGAGCGAGCGACGCAGAAGCTGCCGACGTGCTGAGAACGTGCCCATCGCGGCCCTCCACCGCCTCCGTCCTGATTCCGGAAACGCTGGACTCCAGGCCTCAGGGCTACCGGCTACGACTCGTGGACGCTCACCTAAGGGTTTTCCCACTTCGCGATTGAAATTTTATCCCGTTCGACCGCCTGTTGGCAACATCGATGCGGCACGCAGGGTCGGGCAACCCTTCCGGGCGCTTCCCCTTTCCCAGTCCCCCCTCGCCGCGCTACAGTTGACGCCTCGGAGCGGGTGGCGCACCGCATTTCGGGGAGTCTCACGGATGCCGCGAACATACGACTACGACCTCGTGTGCATCGGCAGCGGGCCCGCCGGCCAGCGGGCGGCCGTGCAGTCCGCGAAGCTTGGAAAGTGCGTCGCGGTGGTCGAGAAGCAACAGTGCCTCGGCGGGGTCTGTCTCGGCACCGGTACGATCCCGAGCAAAACGCTCCGGGAAGCGGTGCTCTTTTTCACCCGTACCGCCGGCCGGTACGACCGTGCTCGCTCGGCGCCGCCCGACGCTCGCCCGACCGCGGAGCAGCTCCTCGCCAAGGTCGACGAGGTCCTCGGGCGTGAGCAGAACGTCATCGAGGATCAGCTCCGGCGCAACGACGTGACCATCGTGCGGGGCGAGGCCTCCTTCTCCGATGCGCACACCCTCGTGGTGCGCGAAGGGGACGGATGGCGGCGGATCTCGGCCGAGAAGATCGTGATCGCCGTGGGCACGCAGCCGGCGCCGCCACCCGGGGTCGCCGCGGACGGAGAGGTGGTCATCACCGGCGACGATGTGGTCAAGCTCAAGCAAATTCCCAGAGCGATGGCCGTCGTGGGCGGCAGCGTCATCGGCATCGAGTACGCGTCGATGTTCTCGGCGCTGGGTGTCCCGGTCACGCTCATCGAGAAGCGCCAGCGGCCGCTCGAGTTCCTGGACCGCGAGATCGTGGAGGAGCTGCTCCACCAGATGCGGCATCGGAACGTGACGTTTCGCCTGGGAGAGACCGTCGAGTCCATCGAGATGTCCGACGGCCCTCCACGGAGGGCGGTCATCCGCCTCGAGTCCGGAAAGCGCCTGGTGTCCGACGTGGTTCTCTTCTCGGCCGGGCGCATTGCGGCCACCGGTCCGCTGAAACTCGCCAGCGCCGGACTGGACGCGGACGAGCGCGGCCGGCTGAAAGTGGACGAGACGTTCCGGACGTGTGTGCCGCACATTTTTGCGGCGGGGGATGTGATCGGTTACCCGAGCCTGGCCGCCACGTCGTCGGAACAGGGGCGGCTGGCCGCCTGCCACGCGTTCGGGATCGAGGCCGGCCCGATGGCGGCACACTTTCCCATCGGCATCTACGCCATCCCGGAGATCTCGATGGTCGGTGCGCCCGAGCACGAATTGACCGAGCGCAAGGTTCCCTACGAGACCGGCGTGGCCAGGTACCGGGAGATCGCTCGCGGGCAGATCCTGGGTGACGACAGCGGCCTCTTCAAGATGCTCTTCCATCGGGAAGATCGGCGACTCCTGGGTGTGCACGTCATCGGGACCGGCGCGACGGAGCTGGTGCACATCGGGCAGGCGGTGTTGGGCCTGGGGGGCGGGATCGACTACTTTCTCCAGACGGTCTTCAACTATCCGACGCTCGCCGAGTGCTACAAAGTCGCTGCGCTCGACGCCTCCAACAAGCTGCGCGGCTGACCCCAGCGAGAAATTGAGGTAGAGGAGCGTCACGGCTTTGCCGGGACGCTCCGAACGCGGCGGGCTTGGGGGGCCCGTTCGAGGCCCAGCGGTGTGGTGCAAGGTCGAGGAGCGCCACGGCTACGCCGGGGCGCTTCCGAACGCGGCGGGCTTGGGGGCCCGTTCGAGGCCCAGCGGTGTGGTGCAAGGTCGAGGAGCGCCACGGCTACGCCGGGGCGCTTCCGAGCGCTGGGGGGCTTGGGGGGCCCGTTCGAGGCCCAGCGGTGTGGTGCAAGGTCGAGGAGCGCCACGGCTACGCCGGGGCGCTTCCGAGCGCTGGGGGGCTTGGGGGGCCCGTTCGAGGCCCCCCATGTAACTAAACCCGCAGCTGGATGTTGCGCCGGTAGAGCATCCACATGACGGCCCACCACACGAGGACGTACGCGGTCGCATAGGCGAGCGACGCGTTGACCGGTGAGGCCAATGGAACGAAGACGCGGTCAAAGAGCAGCGCGTGGAGGCTGGCGCTCTCGGCGCCGACCCGAATCTCTATGAGGAGGCGGGCGACGAGAGTCGACAGGAAGAAGAGCGCCAGGGCGTTCACGCCGAGCATCGCGAAGGGCACCGCCCATCGGCGGTAGCCCCGGGCCTCGATCAGCCAGTAGCACGCCGCCAGGGCGATCAGCGCGAAACCACCCATCAGCATCGCGTAGGAGCTTGTCCACAGAGCTTTGTTCACCGGAAACCACACGCTCCAGACCCGACCGAGACCGGCGCAGACGATACCGGCCAAGCCGAGACAAGCGGCGGTCACGCCCGGCATCTGCCCGCCGCGCAGCCAGTGTCCGGCAAGGACACCGAGAAGCGCCGTCGCTATGGCGGGCGCGGTGCTGAGGATCCCCTCGGGATCATAGACCTTGGCGGCCTGCCACAGGTGGGGGCCGAGGAGGGCGCGATCGAGGTAGGCGGCCAGGTTCCCGGCCTTGCCGAGATCGCCGGCGCCGTAACCCGGCACCGGCACGGCGGTCATGACGACCCAGTACCCGAGGAGCAGTCCCGCGGTGACGAAGGCGTGGGTTCTCCAGCCCGTCACCAGGAAAAGCACGCCCGCCACGAGATAGCAAACCGCGATGCGCTGGAGCACGCCGGGGATCCGCAGCGTCGCCCAATCGAACGCGGGGAGACCATTCAGGACGATCCCGAGCCCGAAGATCACGACGGACCGCCGGAGCACCCGGGCCATCGCCCGTGCACGTCCCGACCGCTCGACCCGGGATCCGAGCGCTATGGGGACTGCGACGCCGACGATGAAGACGAAGAAGGGGAATACCACATCGGTGAGAGTCCAGCCGTGCCAGTCCGCATGGCGAAGCGGAGGATAGACGGCCCGCCAGGTGCCGGGGTTGTTGACGAGGATCATCGCCGCAACCGTGAGGCCCCGCAACGCGTCGAGGGAGAGAAGCCGCCGCGGGTTAGGCGGGGGCGAGGCCGGGAGCGGTTCGCGCGACGGTCCTGGCGCCACACTTCTACGGTACTCTCGCCGGGCTCAGGTCGGTGGACGTTACGTCGGCGCCGATGCATAGCCCGACCGCCGGATCACCCTGGCGTCAGTTGCTATACTTCGTTGAGGCGCGCCTTCCTCCCTCGGGCAGAATCGTGAGTCGCACGCCCTCTGGAGCGCAGATCCCTGAGGCGAAGTTCGGCAAGCTCACGTCGCTGCGGTAGGTATGCGGTAGATAATGGTCTCGCGTTCGGGAAGAGCGAAGCCCCGGCCAAATGGAAGGTGACATGTCTGACGTGACGGGACGGCCCCGGGGGCCTGACCTCTCGGCTCTCCGGATCGACGAGCACGCCCGGCGTGATCCGAAGCGCCTGACGTGGCGCCCGATTGGCGCCGGGCTGGCGTTGTTGCTGGTGGTCTCGGCAGTCCTGTGGTTCGTGCTGCGAGAGAAGGCGCCCGAGATCGAGGTGACGACCGTGCGCGCGGACAAGGGGGGCCGTGCGGCCCTGCTGAACGCGAGCGGGTACGTCACGCCTCGGCAGCGGGCGACCATCGCCGCCAAGATCACGGCGCGGGTCAACGAGATCCACGTGGACGAGGGCATGCACGTCGAGGCGGGGCAGGTGCTGGCGAAGCTGGATGACTCCGACGCGCGCGCCCGGTTGGTCTCTGCCGCGGCGGATCGCGACGCCACCGCCGCCACGCTGGGCGACCTGCGCGTCAACCTCGAGAACGCCGAGCGCGAGCTGCGACGGGTCGAGGAGCTGTGGGATCGCAAGCTGGTGGCCGAGCAGGCCCGCGATCAGGCTCGCATGGCCGTGGACAGCCTGCGGGCGCGCATCGTCGTCGCTCGCGAGCAGGTCGGCGCCGCCGATGCCCGGGTCAAGGTCGCGCAGCAGGACCTCGACAACTGTACGGTGCGGGCGCCCTTCGGGGGCATCGTGGTCTCGAAAGACGCGCAGCGCGGCGAGATGGTGTCGCCGGTGTCGGCCGGCGGCGGCTTCACACGGACGGGTATCGCGACCATCGTCGACATGGGCTCGCTCGAGATCGAGGTGGATGTGAACGAGTCGTACATCGCCCGGGTAAGAGCGGGGCAGCCGGTCACGGCCGTGCTCGACGCGTACCCGGACTGGCAGATTCCGGCGAAGGTGCGCACGGTGATTCCGACGGCCGACCGGCAGAAGGCGACGGTCAAGGTTCGGGCGGCGTTCGATCGGCTGGACCCTCGTATCCTGCCCGACATGGGCGTGAAGGTCACGTTCCTCGGCGAGGAGCGGAGCGCGCCGACCGCCGCCGGTCGGGTCCTGGTTCCGCGGACGGCGTTGCTGGAAGAGAGCGGCGCGGCGGCGGTCTTCGTGCATCGCGAAGGACGCGTGGAACGACGCGCGGTCCGCCTGGGACAAGCGCGCGGCAGTGAGCACGAGGTGATCGCGGGCCTGTCCGACGGCGAACAGATCGTGACGACCGGAGTCAAAGAGTTGCGCGACGGCCAGGCCGCGCGCGTGAAGCGGTGAGGAGCGTCGATGGTCAGGATCGATGGTCGGGGGGACGGGCACAGCCTGATCCGGGCGCGTGGGCTCGGCAAGGCGTATCAGCGGGGCGGCGAAGAGATCCACGTGCTCCAGGGGCTGAACCTCGACGTCGACGCGGGCGATTTCGTCGCGTTCATGGGCCCCAGCGGCTCCGGCAAGACGACGCTGCTGAACCTCCTGGGCGGCCTCGACGTGCCGTCCGCCGGGAGCGTCACGGTGGGGGGCGACGAGATCACGCGGATGTCGACGCGCAAGTTGACGGCGTGGCGCGCGCGCCACGTGGGGTTCGTCTTCCAGATGTACAACCTGATCCCTGTGCTCACCGCCTTCCAGAACGTCGAGCTGCCGCTGCTGCTGACCAGGCTTTCGAAGACTGACCGCCGCCGGCACGTGGAGACCGCGCTGACGGTCGTGGGTCTGGGCGACCGCCTGCACCACTATCCGCGGCAGCTCTCCGGAGGACAGGAGCAGCGGGTGGGCATCGCGCGCGCCATCGTGGCCGACCCGACCTTTCTGCTTTGCGACGAGCCGACGGGAGATCTCGATCGGAAGAGCGCGGACGAGGTCCTGGAGCTCGTCGACCGGCTCGTCCGGGACCACGGCAAGACCGTGCTGATGGTGACCCACGACCCGCTGGCCGCGGCGCGCGCGCGCGTCGTTCTCCATCTGGAGAAGGGCGTGCTCGTGGACACGTGACGGCGGGACGGGCTCGATGAAGTACCTGCATCTCGTCCTGACCAATCTGTTCCGGAAGAAGACCCGCACGGCCCTGACGGCGGGCTCCTTCGCGGTGGCCCTCTTTCTCTTCGGCATCCTGGCGGTCGTCGACGGCGCGTTCCGGCAGGGGGTGGACGTGGCCGGTGTCGACCGGCTGGTGGTCTTGAACCGCGTCTCGATCATCCAGCCCCTGCCGCTGGCGTATCGCGACCGGCTGGCGCGAATTCCCGGCGTGACGCAGGTGACGTTCGCCAACTGGTTCGGGGGCGTGTATCAGGACGAGCGCAACTTCTTTCCGCAGTTCGCCATCGACCGCGAGAGCTACCGGCAGATGTTCCCCGAGTTCGTCGTTCCCGACGATCAGTGGCAGGCGTTCCTCGCCGATCGCGAGGGCGCGATCGTGGGCGAGTCGCTGGCCGAACGATTCAAGTGGAAGGTCGGGGATCGCGTCCCGATCAAGGGCACGATCTTCCCGGGCAACTGGGAGTTCAACATTCGCGGGATCTATCGGGGCCAGCGCGTGCAAGACGACACCACGCAGTTCTGGTTCCGCTGGGACTACCTCGACGAGCGGAAGTCGTTCAGCAAGGGGCTGGTCGGCTGGTATACGGTCCGCATCGCCAACCCCGACGACGCCGTGCGTCTGGTCAAGACGATCGACGAACAGTTCACGAACTCGCCGGCCGAGACCAAGACCGACACCGAGAAGGCCTTCGCCGCTTCCTTCGTCAAGCAGATGGGCAATATCCAGCTCCTGATCATGAGCATCGGCAGCGTCGTGTTCTTCACGCTGCTGCTGGTGACCGGCAACACGATGGCCATCGCCGTGCGCGAGCGCACGCGGGAGCTGGCGGTGCTGAAAGCGGTGGGATTCTCGAACGGCTTCGTCCTGGCGCTGGTCATCGCGGAGACGATGGTCGTCGCCGCGATCGGCGGAGGCATCGGACTCGGCCTGGCGAAGCTGTTCACGCTGCGCGGGGATCCCACCGGAGGCCTGCTGCCTTTCTTCTACCTGTCCCCCGATGCGATCGCCCTCGGGCTGGGACTGGCGCTGGCGGTGGGCGTGCTGGCGGGCATCCTGCCCGCTTTCGCGGCCAGCCGGCTCCGGGTCGTCGACGCGCTCAGACGGATCTGACGTGGCCATCCCCCTCGTCTACAACGTGCGCAGTCTCAGAGCGCGGTGGAGCTCGACCGTCGTGGCGGTGCTGGGTATCGCCGGGACGGTCGGCGTGTTCGTCGCCATGCTCTCGCTGGCGCGCGGGTTCGAGGCCACGCTGGTGGCCTCCGGGTCCGCGCGCAACGCGATCGTCCGGCGGGCAGGCGCCACCTCGGAGATGGACAGCAGCGTGATGCTCGAGCAGGTGCGCGTCATTGAAGACGCGCCCGGCGTCGAGCGCGGGGCCGCCGGCCCGCTCGTGAGCCCCGAGGTCGTCGTGATCGCCTCGTTCCCGCTGAAGGGCCGCGACACCGAGGGAAACGCCCAGGTGCGTGGTGTCTCGCCGAAAGCGCTCGCCGTCCGCCCGACCGTGAAGATCGTCGCCGGCCGCGTCTTTCAACCCGGGCTGACAGAGCTCCTGGTGGGGCGCAACGTGGCGGCGAGCTACGTCGGCCTCGAGCTGGGCAAGACCGTCCGGTTCGGCGGTGGCACCTGGACCGTGGTGGGCGTGTTCGATAGCGGCGGCACCGCGTACGACTCCGAGCTGTGGTGCGACTTCAGTGTTCTCCGACAGGTGTACCAGCGTCCACAAAACATGTTCCAGTCGGCCACGGCGCGCCTCGCGTCCCCTGACGCGCTCACCGCGTTCAAGGACGCGCTGACCGCCGATCCCCGTGTGACCGTGCAGATCGATCGCGAGATCGACTATTACTCGAAGCAGTCGCGACAGCTGACGACGCTGATCACGGTCCTGGGTACAATCGTGGCGGTGGTCATGGGCATCGGCGCGGTCTTCGGCGCGCTGAACACGATGTACTCGGCCGTGGCCGAGCGCTCGCGGGAGATCGCCACCCTGCGCGCGTTGGGCTTCGGGAGCGGCAGCATCGTCGTGTCCTTCGTCGTCGAGGCCCTGTGCATCGCGTTCGTCGGCGGTCTCCTGGGCTGCGCGGCCGTCCTGCCGCTCAACGGTCTGACGACGGGGACCATCAACTGGCAGACCTTCTCTCACCTGGCGTTCGCGTTCCAGGTCACGCCTGTTCTGTTAACGTGGGGACTCGTGTTCGCGCTCCTGATGGGGCTCGTGGGCGGGGTGCCGCCGGCCATCCGCGCCTCGCGCGCGCGAATCGCGGTCGCGCTGCGCGAGCTGTAGCCGTCCGGGACGGGGCGTTGACAGCGCGGCGTCTCCGCCTACAGAATCGCCTCACACGATGCCGCGAGGTAACCAGCCCGCTCGCCAGTGGCGCCTCCTGCAGCTCCTGAGCCGGCCGCCGGGGCTCGCGGTCGAGGACGCCGCCCGCGAGCTGGGGTGCGCCGTGCGCACGGTCTGGAGCGATTTGCGCGTCCTCCACGAGGCCGACTTCCCCATCTACGGGGAGCGCGACGGCCGCCGGGGCCTGCGGAATGTTGACGCCGGATTTCGTGACCGCCTGCCCGTGCCGCTCTCGCTTTCCGAGATCGTCGCCCTGCTGGTGAGTCGCGAGCTGCTCGATGGCGGCGGCGCCGGCGCATTCGGTCCTGCCGTCACGTGAGCGCCATCGGGCGGAACGACCCGTGTCCCTGCGGTAGCGGCAAGAAGTACAAGCGGTGCTGCCTGCAAAAGGAGGCGCCGGCGCCGGGCGCGTGGACGGCGGGGGAGCGCGACAGCGCGCTCGCGCGTCTAATGCGGTTCGCCCGGCGCGCCGAGCTCGACGGGGACCGCGCCGCTGCGGAGCTCACGTTCTGGGGCAAGCGCCTCGAGCGGCTGACGCCGGCGGAGGCGCGCGAGGCGATGGACTTCGAGCAGAGCCGGTTCGGCTTCCACGAGTGGCTCGTCTTCGACTGCCCGCTCCACGGCGGCGGGACCATCGTCGAGCGGTTCCTCGCGCGCGAAGGCGGCGGCCTCCGGTCGGGCGAGCGGCGCTACCTCGAGCGGATGCGCCTCTCACACCTCCGACCCTACGAGATCCAGGCCGTGCGGCTCGACGAGGGGTTCGAACTCCTCGACCTCTGGGCGAACAAGCGCGTGCGGGTGCGCGAGCGTCTCGCCACGCGCCAGCTCGTCCAGTGGGACGTCCTCGCTGCGCGCGTCATCCTCGGGCCCGACGGCGAGCCGATCCTCGACGGCTCGCCCTACCTCTACCCGACGAGCGCGAAGGAGCTGATCCTCCGCGTCCTGCGGCGGCTCAGCCGGTCGCTGCGCGGCAAGCTGCCCCGCCGCGACGAGGCGACGTTCTTCAAGAACATCGGCATGGCGTTCCATGACCTCTGGCTCGAGCTGGTCGCCCGGCGGCCCCTGCCGACCTCGGTGACCGCCGAGGGCGATGAGGTGGTGCTGTGCCGAGCCGTCTTCGACGTGCGCGACCGCTCGGCGCTGGAGGCGGCGCTCGCGAATCACCCCGAGCTGGAGCGCGAGGACGACGGCAGCTACGCCTGGCTCGCCGATAGCGCCGACGAGGCCGGCTTCCGCCGTGGCTTCGGCATGTTCGTGCTCGAGAAGGGGCGCGTCGTGCTGGAGACCATGTCGCGCCAGCGCGCCGAGCGCGGGCGCGCGCTGCTCGAAGGGGCAGCCGGCCCCGCGGTCGCGTACCGGGCCACGAGCCACGAGAGCGTGCAGCGGGCGCTCGAGCGCCGTCCCGCTCGGCGGGCGCGGCCCGACGACGAAGAACCGCCGGAGGCCGCCGCCGGGATCGTACAGGCCTTCTACGAGGGCCACTACCGGGGCTGGCTTGACGAGCCGCTGCCCGCCCTCGCCGGCCGCACGCCGCGCGAGGCCGTAGGCCTCAAGTCCGCGCGCCCCAAGGTGATCGCGCTCCTCAAGGACATGGAGAATCTCTCAGCCCGCGAGCGCCTGGAGGGCCGCCCTGCCTACGACTTCGGCTGGATGTGGGGGGAGCTTGGGCTGGAGCGGCCCGGTTGAGGATGGCGCCTGCTGTGACCTTCCCTGTCAGAGGCCGGTGGGAGGCTGGGGGCCAGGCGTGACCGAAGAGCTGGAGGTTCTCACGATGGTCACTGGGCGGCTCGAGGCTGCCGGGATCGCGTACATGGTGACCGGATCGTTCGCAGCCAACTACTACGCGGTGCCACGCATGACGCGCGACATCGACCTCGTCGTGGAGCTGTCGGCCGGGGACGCTGAGCGGTTCTGCGCCCTGTTCGAGGGCGACTTTTATCTCGACCGGGACGCGGTGCGCGCTGCCATCGCCCGCCGGGGCGCATTCAACCTGATCCACCTGGCCCACGTGGTCAAGGTGGACTGCATCGTCCGCAAGGACAGCGAGTACCGCCGGACGGAGTTCGCGCGCCAGCGACGCGGCCCGATCGAAGGCCACGATCTCGCCATGGTCGCGCCCGAGGACCTGATCATCTCCAAGCTCGACTGGATGAGGGAGACGCGCTCGGAAGTCCAGCTCGCCGACGTGCGCAACCTCCTGAGGTCGGTGCCCGATCTCGACAAGCACTATCTGGCGCATTGGACCGAGCGCCTCGGGCTCGGCGCGCTCTATCGGGGGGCGCTCGGTGGCTGACACCTCGCCCGAGGTCATGCAGCGCTACCGGGCGATGCTGCTCGCGCGCTCGCCCGAGGAGCGTCTGAAGATGGGCTGCTCGATGGGCGCGACGACGCGGAGCCTGCTGCGCGCCTCGGTACTGGCGCAGGACCCGCACGCGTCGCCGGCCGCAGTGCGCCGCGCCCTGTTCCTGCGCTTCTACGGCCACGAGTTCGAGGCGGCCGAGCGGGAGAGGATTCTGGAGCGGCTGGGCCAGGACGAACCTCGACCCGCAGGCTCGGCGAAGCGAGTCCCGGTGAATTGGGATGACCTCGAGATGGCGCTGACCTCAAATCCCGGCGAGTGGACCTGCTACCTCGACCTGAAAACTGGCGTGGTCCGGATGGTTCCCATGGACCGCCTGAACGATGACGACGACGGGCTCTCGGAAGACGAGATCGACGCCGGGCTGGACGCGGGACGCCTGATCTACGTCGAGCCTCTGGGCTCGAGGGTCGAGTACGGGTGGATGGAAGAGTTCACCGGGACGGTGGGCGATGCGCGGCTTCGCGACCGCCTGGAGGTCGCTCTCGACGGCGGCGGCGCCTTCCGCCGGTTCAAGAACGTCCTGCTCGATTTCCCCGCCGAGCGCGAGCGCTGGTTCCTGGTCCGGGACGAGCGGCTGCGTGCGGCGGCGCGCGAGTGGCTGGCCGAGCAGGGTATCGAGCCAACGACGACACCGCGAGCGTCACGGTAATGGCCGCCGCCGCGTCGCAGGTTCCGGCAGTTCCTCAGTGGCCGCCGAGGCCGGGAATCGAGATCAGGAGGTGGAGCGAGCCGCCGAGCTCGTTGAGCCGACGGGTGTCCCAGCGCACGAACGCCTCGCGCTCCTCGTCAGTGAGGTCGGCGTCGGCGAGCGCCGACCCGGGGTCGGCGCGGAACCGGTCGCGGAAGGCCGAATCCTTCTTCAGGCGATACAGAACGACGTTCGTCTCGTAGCGGCTCATGCCACGTCCCACTCGAGGGCCGCGAGGTCGATCCGCCCCATCTCGCCGAAGAAGCGGGTGCGGGCGCGCGCGGGGTTCACCGCGCCCAGGAGCACCAGCCAGTTGAGCAGCTCGTGCGACCCGCTCTCGTGCAGCTCCTTGGCCGTGAGCGCGGTCATGGGCTCGAAGTTCCCCGCCTCCATCCACTTCACCACGCGGCGGTCGAACGCGACGTCCGACTGACCCAACCGGGCCAGCGACAGCTCCGGAAAGTGACTGAGCCCGCCGGTGGCGATGACGGCGACGTTCCACGGACCTTCGGCCACCACGCGCGCGATGTGGCGCCCGACCGCGAAGCAGCGCTGCGCCGTCGGTTGCGGGGCCACGAAGCAGTTGACCCAGAACGGCACCAGCGGCGGAACCGGTCGATCGCCGTACAGCGTCGAGACCGGGCTCAGGAAGGCGTGATCGAGCGGCGCCGACCACGAGGCCGCGAAGTCGAACCCGGCCTGCAGCCCCTTTTCCAAGATGCTGTTCGCCAGGTCCTCGTGGACGGGATAGCGCTCGGGCAGGCCCTCGAGCGCCCGGTCGAACTCGATGGCGTCGTCCTGGACCATGCGGTTCACGGATCGCCCGACGCGGACGCAGAAGGCGGGCACCGCGTCGAACGAGAAGACGTTGAGATGATCGTCGGCGACCACGACCAGCGCGTCGGGCGCGGCGGCGGCGAGCGTGCGCCCCATGTCCCGCACCACGTCGATGAGCGCCTCCACCATCCGCCGGCCGTGCGGTCCGACGTTCTGGCTGTAGTAGTCGGGGTAGAGCACGTGCGACATCGCCGCCGCGTACACGATCCTGCCCATACACTCCTCCCGGGCGCCTCGAGGCGCGGCCACATTCTGCCGCGGACCACGCGGGGAGTCGACCCGATTTGGCGCGGCGCCGTCCTCGGGCGGCGAGGCCTGCTCCGCCCGGAGTAGTTGAGGGGGAACGTAGCCCCAGTCTCCAGCGGGCGCCGCATCGGTGGTAGGCTGTCGGCGACGTTCACCACGGCCATCAGGAGACTGACATGGACAAGAAAGCTGCGATCGTGACCGGCGCCGGGAGCGGGGTCGGCAGGGCAGTCGGGCTCGTGCTGCTGAGAGAGGGGTACCATGTCGCGCTCGCCGGCCGGCGCAAGGATGCCCTCGAGCAGGTGGCGGGCGAGGCGGGCCCCGCGCGTTCCCGGGCGCTGGTCGTTCCCACCGACGTGCGCGATCCCGAGGCCATCCGCGCGCTTTTCGCGCAGACCAAGAGCGCGTTCGGGCGCCTGGATCTCCTGTTCAACAACGCCGGGATCGGCGCGGCCGGGCTGCTCGAGGATCTGACCGTCGAGCAATGGAAGGCGGTAGTGGACACCAACCTCACGGGCTCGTTCCTGTGTACGCAGGAAGCCTTCAAGATCATGAAGAGCCAGGACCCGCGGGGTGGGCGGATCATCAACAACGGCTCCATCTCGGCCCACACGCCGCGGCCCAACTCGGCGCCGTACACGTCGACCAAGCACGCGATCACCGGGCTCACCAAGGCGACGTCCCTGGACGGGCGGAAGTACGACATCGCCTGCGGCCAGATCGACATCGGCAACGCCGCGACCCCGATGACGGAGCGGATGGCCAAGGGCGTTCCGCAGCCGAACGGCACCGTCGCCATCGAGCCGACGATGGACGTGGACAACGTCGCGAACGCCGTGCTCTGCATGGCCCGGATGCCGCTCGACGCCAACGTCCTGTTCATGACGGTCATGGCGAACAAGATGCCGTTCGTCGGCCGCGGCTGACGTTCACCCACCATCCGGAGACGCCCGTGCGAGTGCCCGCGCCGCAGATTCGCCGCCAGCTCGTGTCCGTGTTCCTGGCCTGGGGCATGTCCCCCGCCTACGCCGAGACCACGGCGGACATGATGGTCGAGACCGACTTGCGAGGCGTTGACTCGCACGGCATCGGCATGCTCCCCACCTACGACCAGGAGTTCCGCGCCGGCCGCCTCAACATGCGGCCGGTGTTCCGCACGGTGCGCGAGAACGCGGCGACCGCGCTCATCGACGCCGACGCATCGCTCGGTCATCCGGCCGCGGCGTACGGGATGAATCTGGCGGTCGACAAGTGCTTGGCGGCCGGTGTCGGCGTCGTCGCGGTGTTCAACTCGCACCACTTCGGCGCCGCCGGCTGCTATTCGAGGATCGCGGCTGACCGCGGCGTGATCGGCATGGTGACCTCGGCCACCCGCGGCGTGACCATGGTGCCGACCTTCGGGGCGGAGCCGGTCATGGGCACCAATCCGCTCGCCTTCGCCGCCCCGGCGAAGCGCAATGCGCCGTTCGAGCTGGACATGGCGACCACGACCGTCGCCGCCGGCAAGGTCCGGGTGTACAAGCTGAACCACAAGCCGCTCCCGTCGGGCTGGGTCGTCGATGGCGATGGCAAGTCCGTGACGGACTCGGCGAAAGGGTTCCAGCACGTGAGCGATCGCGACGGCGGCATTACACCGCTCGGCGGCTCGCGCGAGGCGGGGAGTCACAAGGGCTACGGGCTGGCGGTGATGGTGCACGTCCTCGCCGGCACGCTCGCCGGGGCCTCGTTCTCGCCGATCCGCAACCAGACGCAGAAGAAGTCCGACCCGCACAACATCGGCCACTTCTTCATGGCGATCGACCCGCGCGCGTTCCGTGCGGACGGCGAGTTCGAGGCCGACCTCGACCAGGTGATCGACGTTCTCCACAACGCCAAGCGCGTCGACGCGAACCAGCCCGTGATGGTCGCCGGTGACCCGGAACGAGCGACGAAGCGGGAACGGCTCGAGCGCGGCGTGCCGATTCCCGACGATCTGATGGAGCAGCTGCAGGCGGTGGCGAAAAACGCCGGCGTGCCGTTCGTCCTGGCCGGCGGGTAGTGGGCCTGGCCACGTGGAGGGAACGGGTCTCGGCTGGATCGGCAAGTCGGTCAAGCGCGTCGAGGACGCGCGGCTCTTGACCGGTCGCGGAACCTTCATCGACGATCATCCTCCGGTCGCGAACGCGTGCCACGCGGCGATCGTCCGCTCGCCGCTGGCCCACGCGAAGATCCGCGGGTACGACCTCTCGGCGGCGCTGGCCCTTCCCGGCGTCGTCGGCGCGATCACGGGCGAGGATGTCGCCCGGCACACCAAGCCCTTCTCGGTCGGCGTCACGGCGCCGATTCACTATTACTGCGCGGCGACCGATCGGGCCCGCTTCGTGGGAGAGCCGGTGGCCGTCGTCGTGGCGAAAAATCGCTACATCGCCGAGGATGCCGCCGATCTCGTCCAGGTGGACTACGAGCCTCTCCCGGTCGTCGTCGATCCCGAGCGCGCCCTCGAGGCCGACGCGCCGGTGCTCCACGAGGCCGTCGGGTCGAACCTGGCCGGGAACCGCCGGCTGGTCTATGGCGACCCCGATCGGGCGTTTCGCGACGCCGACGTCGTCGTCAACGAGCGCTTCACCTTTCCGAAGTACGCGTCGACGCCGATCGAAACGTACGGCGTCATCGCCCGGTGGGACCTGCTCGATGGCGTGTGCACCGTGTGGTCGAACTTCATGGGCCCGTTCATCATGCACCCCCTGACGGCGCGCGTTCTCGGCCTGCCGGAGAACAAGCTGCGCTTCATCGTGCCCGCCGACATCGGGGGGTCCTTCGGCATCAAGTCGTCGATCTACCCGTACATCGCGCTGATGGCGCTCGCCACGAAGCGGCTGGGGGTGCCGGTCAAGTGGATCGAGGACCGGAGAGAGCACTTACTGGCGTCGTCGAGCGGGACGGATCGCGTCGCGTATCGTGAAGTGGCGGCGCGGAAAGACGGGACGATCCTCGGCATGCGGTTCAGGTGGCTCGACAACGTCGGCGGCTATCTTCGCAGCCCCGAGCCGGGCTGCAGCTTCCGTCCGACCGGGAACTTCGTCGGCCCCTATCGGTTTCAGAATCTCGAGGTCGACGCGTCCGTCGTCATGACCAACAAGAGCCTCACCGGGCCCAATCGCGGTTACGCGTGCGGCCACCTCTACTTCGAGACCGAAGGCATGATGGACCGGCTCGCCGACCGTCTCGGCCTCGACCCGGTCGAGGTGCGGCGGAAGAACCTCGTCCAGCCCGATCAGTTTCCGTACCGCACGCCGAGCGGTGGGCTCTACGACAGCGGGGACTATCCGGCCGCCTTCGATCGCGCGCTCGAGCTCGCGGGCTACGACGAGCTGCGACGCGCGCAGGCGACGGCGCGGGCCGCGGGGCGCTACGTCGGGATCGGGCTCGCGCTCGCCGTCGACCCGTCGGTATCCAACATGGGTTACGTGGCCACGGCGCTCGACCCGCAGTTCCGCGCGAAGCCCGAGTACCTGGCGAAGTCGGGCGCCGTGGAATCGGCGACGATCAAGATCGACCCGCTCGGCCGCGTCATCGCGATCCTCGGCACGACGCCCCAGGGCCAGGGCCATCAGACCGTCGTCTCCCAGATCGTCGCCGACGAGCTCGGGCTCGTGCCCCAGGACGTCACCGTCGTCGACGAGATGGACACCTTCACGCGCGTGTGGTCCATCTCGTCGGGAACGTACTCGAGCCGCTTCGGCTCCGTGGGGACGAGCGCCGTCGCCCTGGCCGCGCGCAAACTCAAGGCGAAGCTCGTGGACTACGCGGCGCACCTGATGGAGTTGCCGGCGCCCTCTCTCGAGTTCCGGGACGGCGCCGTGCGTCTCCGCGGCGGCAAGGGCCCGTCGTACTCCATCAAGGACCTGGCGGGCCGGGCCCACTGGAACACGGAGTCGCTGCCCGAGGGGATGGAGCCCGGGCTCCAGGCGACGGCGGTGTTCGGCTTCACCGTCGCGAAAGCCGTGGACGCGGAAGACCGGGTGAACTCCTCCAACACCTACGGCTTCATCGCAGAAGTGATGGCGGTGGAGGTTGATCCGGAGACCGCCGCGATCAAGATCCTCCGCTACGTCACCGTGCACGACGCCGGCACGATCATCAACCCGATGATCGCCGAGGGGCAGATCTACGGCGGCGCGCTCCACGGGCTGGGGGGTGCGCTGTACGAGGAGCTCGCCTACGACGAGAATGGACAGCTGCTGACGGGGACCTTCATGGATTACCTGGTACCGACCGCGAGCGAGGCGCCGACCATCGAAATCGCGCATGTGGTATCGCCGTCGCCGCTGACGCCGCTCGGCTCGAAGGGGCTCGGCGAGTCGTCGTCGATGACGGTGCCGGCGGTCATCGCGAATGCCGTCAGCGACGCGCTGGCCCCGCTCGGGATCAGGATCAACGAGCTGCCAATGACGCCCTCGAAACTATGGAAGGCGATTGATCAGGCGCGACGGAGCCACACCGTTCTGGGGCGCCCGAGGTGAGAACGGGCGTGTCGGAGCCACTCGCGCCACGAGCCCTTCAGCCCAGAACGGGCGTGTCGGAGCCACTCGCTTCTTTTTCAGGCCACCCTCGGTCGAAGCCGACCTCAAGGACATCGCTACAATGAAGCCACCGAAGTTCGAGTATCACGCCCCTCAGAGTGTCGAGGAGGCGCTGGAGGCGCTCGGGCGTTACGGCGGCGACGCTAAAGTCCTGGCCGGTGGCCAGAGCCTCATGCCCCTGCTGAACTTCCGCCTGGCCCGGCCGGCGGCGCTGGTGGATCTGAACCGGATCAGTTCGCTCGCCTACATCCGCGAGCACAACGGCCAGATCTGCTTCGGGGCCATGACGCGTCAGCGGACGATCGAGTTCTCGCCCGTCGTGGCCCAGCGCCTGCCGCTCCTGAAGGAAGCCACGCGCTGGGTCGGGCACTTGCCGATCCGCACACGAGGCACGATCGGCGGCTCGATCGCTCACGCCGACCCCTCGGCCGAGTATCCGGCGGTCCTCGCGGCGCTCGAGGGCGAGGTGGTGGCGCGCGGAGCGAGGGGCGAGCGCGTGATCCGCGCCGGGGATCTGTTCCAGACGTACCTCACCACGAGCCTCGCGCCTGACGAGATCCTCACGGAGGTGAGGCTACCGGTGATGCCGGCCGGCGCCGGGTACGCGCTCGAAGAGTTCGCGCGCCGTCACGGCGACTTCGCGATCATCGGCATCGCGGCCCTGGTCGTGCGCCAGGGCCCCCGCTGTACGATGGCGAGGCTCGCCACCGCCGGCGCCGGCCCCGTGCCGGTGAGGCTGCGCGCCGCCGAGGAGATTCTGGAGCGCGAGGGGCTGGGCGAGGCGGCGATCGAGGCCGCGGCCCGGCGGGCCACCGAGCTCGTGACTCCCGATGCGGACATCCACGCCTCGGCCGACTACCGGCGCCACCTGACTGGAGTGCTCACCAAGCGCGCCCTCACGAGGGCGATCGGAGTCGCGCGTGGCTGACATGGTCACCGTCCGTCTGAACGTGAATGGTGTCGCGCACGAGGGGCGGTGCGAGCCCCGCAAGCTGCTCGCGGACTTCATCCGCGAAGACCTCGGTCTCACCGGCACGCACGTCGGGTGCGAGCACGGGATCTGCGGCGCCTGCACGATCATGTTCAACGGCGAAGCCGCCCGCTCCTGCATCATGCTCGCCGTCCAGGCGGACGGCGCCGAGCTCATGACGGTCGAAGGCCTGATGCGGGACGGCAAGCTCCACCCGCTGCAGGAGGCGTTCCGCGAGCACCATGGACTGCAGTGCGGCTTCTGCACCCCGGGCATGCTGATCACCGCCCTCGATCTCCTCCGCACGAATCCGTCGCCCAACGACCGTGAGATACGCGAGGGCATCTCCGCCGTCCTCTGCCGCTGCACCGGCTACCAGGGGATCGTCAACGCGGTCCGCGCCGCGGCCCCGATACTTGTCGCCGGGCGCTAGGTCCGGAGGAACGCGCGTAGGGCTCCGGCGCGAAGGGACGCGACGCTTGTGACCGAGCACCGAGCCGGCGCGACGGCCCCGACGGCGCTCCCGCGGCTCGTCGGAGCACGCGTGACGAGACGGGAGGACGGCCGTTTCCTGACCGGGCAGGGGAGCTACGTCGACGACCACCGTCCGGCGCGGCTCCTGTACGCCGCCTTCCTCCGATCGCCCCATGCCCACGCGCGCGTCGTGCGGATCGACGCCTCCGCGGCGCTCACGCTCCCGGGAGTCGCGGCGGTGTTGACGGGCGAAGACGTCGCGCGCTCGGCGAAGCCCGTGCGCGCGGCCTCCAAGACTCCCGCTGTGAAGGTCACGAGCTTTCCGCCCCTCGCGCTCGGTAAAGTGCGTCACGTGGGTGAAGCCGTCGTGATGGTCGCGGCGGAGAGCCGGTACGTGGCCGAGGACGCGGTCGAGCGCATCCTGGTCGAGTACGAGCCGATCCCTGTCGTCACGGACATGGAACAGGCGCTGCGGCCCGAAAGCCCGCTGCTCCATGACGAGGCGGGCACCAACCTGCTCGTCAGCCGCGAGTTCGGCCGGGGCGACGTGGACGAGGCGTTGGTCGGGGCGGCGCTGGTCGTGCGCGAGCGGTTCCGCTTTCACCGGCACACCCCGGTCTGCATGGAGAACCGCGGCTGTCTGGCCGAGTACGCGACCGGTAGCGGGACGCTCACGCTGCGCTCGTCGGCGCAGTGTCCCGGTCTCGTCCGCGACGTCCTGAGCGATCTGCTCGACATACCCGAGCACCGCATCCGCGTGATCGCCGCCGATGTGGGCGGGGGCTTCGGCGCCAAGGCGTCGCTCTACCCGGAGGAGATCGCCACCTGCGTGATGGCCCGCCGCCTGGGTCGCCCGGTGAAGTGGATCGGTGACCGCCGCGAGGATCTGCTCGCGACCACGCACGCGTGGGACGAGATCGTCGAGGCCGAGCTCGGCGTGGACCGCGACGGCGCCATCGTCGGGCTCCGCGCTCAGGTCACCGTCGACGTCGGCGCGTACTCCATCTATCCGTGGACGGCCGCCATCGAACCAGTGCAGACGATCAGCTTCCTGCCCGGGCCGTACCGGGTGCCCACGTACCGAGGGCGCACGCGAGGCGTCGCCACCTGCAAGGCGCCGCTGGGCCCGTATCGGGGAGTCGGACGCCCGCCGGCGGTCTTCGTGATCGAAGGCCTGATGGATCGAGCGGCGCGCCAGCTCGGGCTGGATCCGACGGAGATCCGTCTCCGCAATTTCGTGCGCGACGAGGAATTTCCCTACAAGTCGCCGTCCGGCATCGTGTGGGATCGGTCGAGCTTCACCGCGTCGCTGCTGCGGGCCTGCGAGGCTCTGGATTACGCGGCCGTGCGCGCCGAGCAAGCCAGGGCGCGCGCCGAGGGACGCTGGCTGGGCGTCGGCGTCGCCTCCTACGTCGAGCTGACCGGGATCGGCTCGGCGATTCCCGTCTCGCCCGGTATGCCCATCGCGACCGGCACCGAGGCGGCGACGATCCGCTTCGATCCCGCGGGCAAGGTGACGGCGGTGTTCGGTGTCGCCTCGCACGGGCAGGGGCTCGAAACCACGCTGGCCCAGATCGTGGCCGACGAAGTCGGCGTGCCGATCGACGATGTGCGTGTCATCCACGGCGACACCGAGGCCTCGCCCTACGGCACCGGCACCTACGCGAGCAGGAGCCTCGTGCTGGCGGGCGGGGCCGCCATCCTCGCCGGGCGCGCCGTGCGCGAGAAGATGCTCGTGATCGCCGGCCATCTCCTCGAGGCCGACCCGGCCGACGTCGTGATGACCGACGGCCGGTGGGCGGTGCGCGGGATGCCCGATCGGAGCGTCGCCGTGCGCGAGATCGCCAGGGCCGCGTACACCGGCGCGCGGCGGCTGCCGACCGGTCTGGAGCCGGGCCTCGAGGCCACGCGCTTCTACGATCCCTACTACGGCACCGCGTCCAACGCGACCCACGTGGCGGTGGTCGAGGTGGATCGGGGGACCTGCGAGGTGAAGCCCTTGCGCTACGTCGTCGTGGAGGACTGCGGGCGCATGGTCAATCCGCTCATCGTGGACGGCCAGGTCCACGGGGGCGTGGCCCAGGGGCTCGGGGCGGCGCTCCTCGAGGAGATCGTCTACGACGATCAGGGGCAGCTCTTGAGCGGCACCCTGATGGACTACGTGGTGCCCTCGGCCTGCGAGGTCCCGTGGATGGAGGTGCATCACCTGGAGACGCCGTCGCCGGTGGCGCTCGGCGGCTTCCGCGGCATGGGCGAGGGCGGGACGATCGGCGCCCCCGCCGCCATCGCGAATGCGGTCGCCGACGCGCTGGTGCCGCTCGGGATCGAGATCGCCGAGCTGCCGGTGACCCCTGACCGGCTCTTCCGGCTCATCGAGCGCGCCCGGGCGCGAGGATGATGGGACCGTGAACCTCGGCCTCGGCGGCAAGGTTGCGCTGGTCACCGGCGGCGCGCGCGACGTCGGACGCGAGATCTCGCTGACGCTGGCTCGGGAAGGTGCGGCCGTCGCCGTCAACTACCTCCACTCGAAGCAGGACGCCGACTCGCTCGTCGCGGAAATCATCGGGCGGGGCGGTCGCGCGGCGGCCTACCAGGCGGACGTGGCCGACTACGGCGCCGTGAGCCGCATCGTCGAGCGCGTCGTCGCCGACCTCGGACGGCTCGACGTCGTCGTCAATAACGCGGGCCACGTCGAGGCCAAGCTGTTCCTCGAGACGACGCCCGAAGAGTGGCGGCGACAGGTGGACGTCGACCTCTACGGCGTCTTCAACGCCTGTCACGCCGCGGCGCCGCAGCTCGCGGCGCAGAAGGGCGGGCGTATCATCAGCATCGTCGGCGACTCGGCGCGCGTGGGCCAGCCGCGGCTCGGGGTGTCGGCGGGAGCACGCGGCGCCGTGCTTTCCCTGACGCGGACGCTCGCCAAGGAGCTCGGCCGCCTCGACATCACCGTGAACGCGCTCGCCCTCGGCTGGATCGAGACCTCGCACGCGGACCAGGAATGGCTCGCGAAGAATCGCGAGCGCATCCTCGCCTTCTATCCCATCCGGCGCCTCGGGAGGCCCGAGGACGTGGCGCCGTTCGTCGCCTTTCTGGCGTCCGACCTCGCCGGCTGGATCACGGGTCAGACGATCAGCGTGAGCGGCGGCTACTCGACCGTCTGATG
>WNFA01000578.1_pt1 | contig 36635 bp, 37 predicted proteins | sample 5400481 | NCBI WGS metagenome assembly WNFA01 (sample SAMN13153340, study PRJNA577476) | soil metagenome | isolation source: 120 cm saprolite under Douglas fir tree site 2 hole 1 replicate 2 | place: USA:California | collected 2015-04-18 | reverse complement strand
TCGGATGGGAGATTCCATTGCTCTGCATAGACACTGCGTTGACATTGACAACAACGAGTGGGTGAAAGCACAAAAACCACCTCTCATCGATGAAGACCACCAGGCCCGAACCACGTGAAACGGTTGGTGCTGGAACGTTCGACGATGTATCACAGGAACTAGAGGCAGCTGAAATAGCACCAATTATTGTTCTGCAACGCGGAACACGGACATACGAGAGCGTAACGAATTGGTCAGCTCTACAAGGTGGGCTAATGATTGCTGCATCTGGCCGCACTGCTGTGTGATCTCACTGGTCATGCGTGAAATTTCTTCAACGGCGTAGACGACCAGTTGCGAACCCTGTGATTGGCTTCCAGCTGATGTGCAGATAGCGCGCACCAGATCCGCCATCTGTTCCGTGACCTCACTAATTGCATCCAGCGCAACACCGGTCTGGGAGACTAACTCGGACTGCATCACCACCTGCTGGATGTTCTGCTCAACGCTCTGGGAAACGGTTGTGGTTTCATTTTGAATAGCCCGGAGATGGGCTGCGACCCTGCGTGCCGCCTCAGCGCTATGCACAGCCAGGGTGCGGATCTCCTGGGCAATCACCACGAAGCCTTGCCCCTGTTCGCCTGCCCGCACCGCTTCTATTGCTGCATTGAGTGCCAGCAGGTTCATACGAGAGGTCAGGTCTGTTATTTCCATGACTGTATTGTTTATTTCCTGCCCGCTTTCTCCCAGGCGTTTCATTGTGCGGGCCGATTGCATGGCCGCCTCGCGCACCTGGCGCATCCCCTCTGTAGTCCGCACAACCATATGCTGTCCCTCAGTCGTCACATCCGTCGCATCCTTAGCTACCTGTGACGCCTTATCAGCACGCTCCGCCACCCACTTCATGGTACCGGCCATTTCATCGACCACGCGCGAGATATGTTCTATCTGGCGTTCTTGCTGGGTGGCATCGCGCACAAGCACATCGGAACTGCGCTGTACATCCTGGGCATGCTCATCGACCGCCTGCGTCACCATTTGCACGCTGCCCAGTATTTCACTGATCTTCTCGATCATGACATTAATAGCCTCTACCACGCGCTGCAATTTCTCGTGTGAAGTCCGTACACGCACGCGCAAGTCACCACGCTGCACCCGCTCCAGGTCACGTCGCAGCAAGGCAATCGCTTCCTCCAGGGCTATACGTTCCGCTTCACGCTCATCGAAGATACGCGCATTATCAATGGCGATAGCAGCCTGGTTTGCAAAGAGGTCCAACATTTCGATACTTTCGACGGTTGGAATCTTGCCATCCTCCGGATCATCTAAAGAAAGGACGCCCAGGACTTTCTTTTGCCGTGAACTAAATAATGGGACTATAAATATATCTTCGGGATGCCAGCCGCCCGGTTCGTAGTCGTCCACCGTCTTAGCTGCATCCCCTCCCAAATCTGCATACATATCGGCATATTCATGTGGAATGAAATAGCTCTGGCTGATGCGAAACTGCGGGCGCATGAGCCTGTGCATTTGCTCAACAGTCAAAGGACGTTCCCGTATACTGCGCTCTGACTCCTCTGGTGTCCCTACAAAAGCTACCGGCGAGGTAATATCGCTGTTTTCCTCGACGAGATTGATAACGGCTACACGAAAGCCTGTGCAGGCGCTGATAGAGGCAACGATCTGCTGAAGTACTTCATTGAAGCCCAGTTCTGCGCGTAAGATATTGCCCAGGCGGATCAGTTCTTTGATCTGCTGTGTGCGCTGTGGTGACTCTGTTCCCCTGGGAAGAGGCATGTTTGGAGCCTGCTCATCTGCTGCCGGATGGAAAGCGGGCAGTGTATGGGCAGCATGTTCCCGCTCCCACTGCTCTTGCTCTGCAGGAGAGCGAAAACGTACACGCAAGGGCACAAACCAGTTTTGCTGCCTCTTTTCTGACATAGCTTGCCTCCTTTTCCTTTTTTGAATACGGTCGCCTTTTGATTGAGAATACCATATCGAGTTATTGTCTACAAGGTTGATAGGATAAAAGGTAGGGGACTCGCGTCCATATATGGTAAAATATCTCAGGCAAAGACAAACATCTCGTACTATTTGTCCCGTAAGGAGGCTCCTATGTGTAGTCCACAAGCTCTATCAACACCTGCGGGCAGGGGCCATCAACGAAGCAAGTTTTTCCGGCGCTTCCGCGCACCAGTGCCGGGTCTACTGGTGCTTGTGCTCCTACTGGCGGCATGTGGAGGAGGCAGCCCAGCACCCGATGTCAACCGGTTGATCAAAGATGCGCAGGCCGCTATCCGGCAGGTCACCTCGTATCATTTTAAACTCGTAATCAATAATCTTGGAACAGGAGCAAAACTACCGATCACCGGCGCCGAGGGCGATATAGTCGTCCCGGATAAGCTTAAAGCAAATGCGAATGCACTCTTTTCCGGAACCAGCGTGCAGGTACAGATCATCGCGATTGGCAACCAGCAATATATTTTCCTCTTTGGCACCTGGCAACCGACCACCGGCCTGCTTGACCCACGCACGCTATCTGATCCACAGAAAGGGGTCTCGGCAATCCTGGGCAATATTCAGAATCCCGGTACACCGAGCGACGGGAATGTTGGCGGGAGGCAGTGCTGGAACGTCACCGGGAAGCTTGATCCCACATACCTGGCAGGCATTACGGGTGGTGGAGCACCAGCAGGCTCAACCGATGATGTCTCTACCTGCATAGGCAAGTCCGACAAACTGCCTTACCAGATTATCATTAAAGGCGTAGCAGCAGCGGGTGACACCGATAAGACGGTGCGAACCTTCACGCTTTCAAAATTTGGTGAGCAGGTGACGATCGAAGCGCCGTTGAACGCGACATCTACGCCATCGTTGACACCGTCTGCGACACCGTAGGGAACGAAACAATGTAACCTCTGTGAGAGGATCCTATCATCATGCAGCGCCTCAATCTACAACGCAATACAGCTTTACTAGCAATGCTAGCGGCATGCGGTGCCGTCTTTCTGACAGCGCTTGACCAGACGGTTGTGGTTACTGCATTACCAAAAATCATTACCGATTTACAAATTCCGCCTGAGCAGCTCGACCGCGCCGCGTGGATTGTCAGCGGCTACCTGCTCGGATACGTCATCGCCATACCGCTGATGGGCCGGGTATCCGACATGTATGGACGCCGGCGCATCTTCATCATCTGCCTGGGCATTTTCGCTTTTGGATCGCTCTTCTGTGGCCTCGCACCTATCCTGGGGAACCAGGTCGATATCAGCTTCCTACAACACATTGGCATAAATGTGGCCGCGCCGGGCGACTTCAGTGACCCTACATCTCTTAACCCCGGCCTGGTCTGGCTCGTGGCGGCACGATTTGTGCAGGCAGCAGGGGGAGGCGCTATCGTACCTGTCGCAATGGCCGTTGCGGGCGACTTTTACGGTGAAAAGCAGCGGGCGCTGGCCCTCGGCCTGGTCGGCATGGTGACTGAAGCGGGAGGCGTACTCGGGCCACTCTATGGAGCGCTCATCGTTCAGAACTGGGGCTGGCAAGCCATCTTCTTCCTCAACCTGCCGATCCTGGCGGTTCTCGCCTACTTCATCTGGCGGCTCATTCCACCCGTCAAAGCACCTAGCGGAGTTGCCCATATGAAAGAACGCATAGACCTGCCGGGCACGCTGCTGCTGGGAGCCGCTCTGATTTGTCTTAGTTTAGGGTTATCTCAAGAAGCCGCCACATCCTCAGTAACCGGTTCAGGCTCCAGCCAGACCCCCATACAAAACAACCCCTGGCTGATCGGTGCCTCACTGGTGTTACTAGCAGCTTTTATCGTCATCGAGATATACCTGGAACGCAGGCGCGATGGCTCACGCATGCAGGAAATGAGCAACCAGGGGAAACGCCCATTTTTACCTGTCGTTGAACTCTCTCTCTTCAAACGCCCGGCTTTCGCTGCAAGCGCGCTGGTAAGCCTGCTGGTGGGTGCCGCACTCATTATCGCGATGGTCAACATTCCGCTATTCATCGCGACCGTGCTGGGCGGGCAACCAATCGATAGTGGTCTCGCGCTGCTGCGGCTTACGGCATTGATTCCCCTGGGGGCAATCACCGGGGGCTGGCTCTGCGCACGTATTACCTGTCGTCTAACAGCCATAATCGGCCTGATCTTTGCAGCGATAGGTTTCTGGTTGATGCATCTCTGGCCAATCCAGGTCGGCTGGGTACAGATCACTACCAGCACCATCGCCGGGGGTTTTGGCTTTGGGCTGGTGATTGCACCCATCGGTACCACAGCCATCAATGTCGTCAGCAATCGCCAGATGGGTATGGCTTCATCTGTTGTGACGGTATTGCGCATGGTAGGCATGATTCTTGGACTCGCGGCGCTGACTTCGTGGGGACTGGGCCGCTTCCATGATCTCTTACTGGCTTTCAAGCCACCTGCCGGTACATTGCCCTTAAGCGACAAGTATAATGCTGCACTCGCGCATTACGTCGTATTTGCGGCTCACGAGGTCTACACTTCCATCTTTCTGGCTGCTGGTGTATTATGTCTCGTGGCAATCATACCTGCCTTCCTGCTGGAAGGTAGAAAGCCGTCGCCTTATGTTGTCCGTAGTGCCGCTTTTGATCGTCAAAATTCATTGGAACCCCAGCCTGAAAGCGAACAAGCATCCATATGAGCAGGGAGAACGATAGACCGCGAGAACCGTGGGAAGAGCCAGCAGAAGAGGATAGTTACGAAGTCGACCCAGAATTCCGGCAACGCCCGCGCTTGCCGCGCTCCGCTCGCCCCTCGATGAATCGAGGATCTACACCAGTAGACCGCTCTGTTCATCCCAGGAAGCGCCCGCGCCAGGGAGGTGACCCTCGCGGAACAGGCAATGATAGGTCTGAACTCTACGAGAGGCACCCAAAACGGCGTCCCGATCCCTCCAGGGCTGATGATCCGCGCCGGGCTTACGATGCCTACGGGCGCCCGAGGCAGGGTAGGCCCTCACCAGGAAATCGTCTTCCGGTAGACCCCGAGTTCGAGGAGTTCGACAGGCCGGCGTTACGGCCGGCAACAAGGATGCAACCTTCACAACGACCGCGCCGCATCTGGTCTACACTACTCATCGGGTGCATTGGAGGCATCGTTACGGTTCTGCTGATTCTGGGCATCATCGCTTTCGTACTCTTTCGCACCCTCCCAAGTGGCCTGGGGGGCATTATCGGGAGCAAGTCCAGCTTTACTAAGCAGGTACAGCAGCCACTGCCCATTTCAGCCACTACCAGGCAGTTGCAGGTACACAACCGCGTAGGCAATCTCAGCATCATGGTTGATAGTACTGCCACACAGGCAACACTCAGCGCGGTCGAGAAAGTTCAGGCAAGCAGCAGCAGTGATGCAAATAAGGAATTCGGGCGTATTTCAGTGAATGTGAAGGCGGGCAGCGATCCGAGTATTCTGACAGTGAATGCGACAGTACCGGACACAAGCGGGGGTTTACTTGCCGGGGCCAGTGACTCCGTTGACATGACGATTGTCTTACCACTCTCAGCGGTGAATAACAACCCGACAATGCCATTCACTATAAGCGCCAGTGTAGCATCAACAGGTGATATGTCGGTACAAAATTTCAATGGCTTGCTGAACCTCACTGATAATATGGGTAACATTAGCGTGCAGCACGGATTACTCACAGAGGGCTCCTGTTTGCAGACAAATAACGGCAATGTGACGTTCAATGGCTCGCTGGCTATTGGTGTCAATTCAGACACGGGCCTCGTACCTTGCACCGCGAATACCACGCAAAACCCTCACCCATGGTTCAGCATCAAGAGCGAGGTAGGGAATGTAGACGTTACCTTGAGCGCAGAAACGACGAATGTGATCCTGGATGCCAGCACCAACAGTGGGAAGATCAACGGCGGTGATTTTAACTTGCATATCCAGCAGAATAGCGATGGTTCAGCAAGCTATGATGGCTCGCTCATTGCCGGCACTTCACCCACGGCCATGCTGGTCCTGGGGGTAAGTACGGGGAATATTACTTTGCATAAAGGCGCGTAGCTTTTCGCCGCTCGCTTGCTTATATCCTCGTGGTACTCAAATGTCTCCTATGGCTGCTTTATAGCAAGCGAGCTTTAATTTTAGGGGATGGTTTGAAATTGGTCTGGTGTCTTGCTGCTTGTCGGTTTTTGGCACGCCAGACCAATTTCTTCTTCTGGCCTCTTCCGTTGTATTACTATGTCTGCTCGCTTGTTAGGAGAGTAGGACTTTTACAGGAATGCGGAATTGAACCTTTCCGTCTTTATCCTGTATTTCAACGGTAGAGTCCTGGTCAATTTGAGTGATGAACCACTCATACAATTTTAGCGCGTTGCGAACGACTTCAGCCTTTGTTGCGGCTTGAAGAAGTCGCATGAGAGACACTTGCCTTTACGTGCTAATATTAATGATTCCACTGAAGCCTTTAGTGCTGGCTACTATGATGAGTAGCTTGAGTAATCAGTTACATATCTAATTCAGCCTTGACGTAGTGTAAACTTTCATGTAAACTTCTCTTAGTAAGAAGGAGTGACAGGAGGCACAATGAATCTTCCAGAATATGAATGGGTACGTTTCAAGAAAACTCCTCTTAAGATGGTCATCGGTCAAGTGCGATTTACCATTATCCCGCGATTTCATCAGGAGGGGTTTACTGGAGATTTTCAAGAGGCCGTTTACCCTGATTATCCTAGGGTTTCTCGGGAACAGACAGTCACATATCAACTATCACCGACTGGCGCTAGTACAAGTCCCGGAGAAATTGTTTGGCGCTTTTCAACACGAGATAATTTATGGTCCGTGATTGTAGGTGAATCGGCAATTTCCCTGGAAACACGTCAATACTCTTCTATGGTGGACTTTATTGAGCGTTTCCAGCGTGTTCTCGAAATTGCAGGCGAAACTCTTGATATTAAAGATCGGTTGCGTCTCGGCCTTAGATATATCAATGAAGTGCGCTACCCACAAGCTGAAAGCCTGGTGGATTGGAGAACGCTACTAAATTCAGAATTTGTAGGTTTTGAAGCATCTGAGCTTCTAGGCGGCCAAGTTAAGCATACCTTACAGGAAATTCAGATTGAACGGACTAATGGCACGCTAGCTGTACGGCACGGGCTCTTAGAAGGCGCTGTTGTAGTTCCTCTTAATCAAGAAAGACCAATAGAGCGACATTTTTATCTCATTGACTTAGATTATTATGATGTGAGAGAATATGGTCTCGATATTCCCGCAACGCTCGAGCAGATGAGGGAATATAACGATATTATGTATCGTTTTTTCCGTTGGACTTTAGGCGAGAGGCTATACAGTTTCCTGGAGCCGATAAATGAACAGCAGTCGCTTTGAACCTACAGGAACAGTCTATACTGCGCGGCCTACGGTTAATTATCCTTACTTGAATGTATCTAATCCAGAGTTCTCTCAAGGCCAGACAGGACAAGATGTCAAAGTACAGTCTGAAGAAGCTCAACCCAGCTATGTAGAATACCTTCCAGTCGAAAATCTTTTAAAAAATATTACAGGCTACGAATTGCCAGTAAACAATATCCTACTCGCATTTTTTGGTGTTGTAGCCGATAGATTTGTAACTGGTTATAGGGTGAAAATTTCCTCATCTAAAGATTTGTTATCAGAAACATTACATCAGGTATCCTCTCAAGAGTTCCCTATATTGGTACGTAAGCGTCCTACTCCAAATCCGGCAACACATCTGAGAGAGATTTCAGGGCTGGATGTTGGTCGTCTTGCATACATATTTAATGTATCTCGGCCTACTTATCATAAATGGATTTCCAATTCGATACCCCATAATACACACCGGGAACACCTTCTGGAAGTTCTCTCACTTATTGAGGAAGCTGCACGAAGACTTGGAAGCCCTAATAATGTTGCCGATTGGCTTATGACTCCTGTTACTTCTAGCGGGACTAAGCCTATTGATTACTTAAGAACTGAAAAGTTCTTAACATTTCGTGGTTTTCTTCTCGGTATTAGAACAGGGAATGAAATCATCCAGCCTCTCAATTACCCTACTGTTGTACGCAGTGAACTTCCTCGCGAGGAGATGGAGGAAGAGATTGAAAAGCTTAGCCCCCGCACTTTACCAGCAGATGAGATAAACCTAGATGATGTAGAGCTATAACCATCTTGTCTAACGATGAGTGGAGAGTAACTATCGTAAATGGCTAAATCGGATAATGTCGGTGTAGAGTTAGTACAACAGGGATGGCGTCAGGGTAGTTTAATAAGGGCCATACCGGTCACTATATCTTGGTTTACATTGGATGCGGAAAATACTGGCGGATCAGGAAAATGGATCAGGAGAGAGACACCACTTAAAGAGGATGATTACCTTATCGTTATCTCCCAAATATGCGATATACAGAAGCGTCCAGAACAAGAGCCCTTTGTCGAAATGATACGTGCGTACTGGACTTCTGATAAGGGTATCATTAATGACGCGAGCAAAAATTCAATGCGAGAGTTTCTTATCCATCGTCGTACTACGGCAGATGGAGTAATAGAAGGATTGATTGCTGATATTAATAGCCTTATAAAGCTAGATAAGTATTCCCTTCTAGCACTCACTCCCCAAGCTGGTTTTGATGAGGTCAATGATCCAGGTAGAGAACGACTCTTCCGTATGTGGCTTGCTAAAAGATACAGCCGTCAGGCTATCCCTAATGAAATAGTAGCGGCAGTACAACAACCAATAGTCGAGGCTGTTAAAAGGTTAGGTAAGACCCATGATTTTCATCGCGTATTTGGGGGTATCTGGCAAATACGTTTTGTGGCGTACAAAGATACCGAACAATTGTATAAAGTTGAAATGCTTCTTCTATATGATGAGCTTGCCAGAACGCAATTAAGCGAGGAAGATGCCGCAACGTTAGCCGGATGGATTGGTAGTGTTCTTCATAAGAGTGGTAAAGCAGAATTAGTTTATTGCATCCGGAGAAATCTAAAGAAAATTAGTGTCCATGATTACTCCAATATGTATCAACTACCTTTAGATTACTATACATTGCCCGAATATACGGAACAGAAGATGGATGTTTAGGTTCAGACAAAATTCGATTGCCTTCCAGTCTACTGTCTAGCGACTTGACACAGTTGGTTTTGGGGATATAAACTGGCTCTAGAGGCTGATTAGGGGGTGTTACTGAGGATACTGCTTTACACGCAGTAGGTCAGGGGTTCGAGTCCCTAGTCGCCCACTTTTCTTACCTTCCGAGCAGGCTTCGCAGGCCGATCTGACCAATAAAGGTGTTTTTAATGGTAGAGCTTAGACAGGAGCTTTTTCATCGGTTTTCTCGATGTCAAGCCTACTGCCTTTAGGGAGTGTATGAATGACTCTGCTGGGAAATTTGGTGTAGACTAGTTGGACCAAGCAACCGACGATGAAAAGAGACGTATGAAACAGGCAGAACAAGCAAAAGCGTTTCCAGAAAACATAATACCTGTCGAGAAACCCAACAGATGTGCCTGTACTACACGCAAAAGCTTGTTATGCAACATGAGTTGCTGTCTCCTTCTTCCTATCTAGTTGTCTAGACAGATTTTCCCAGCAGAGTCATTCATACACCCGTCTTTAGGCAACTGTTCAGAATTGACCTAAAGAGTTTTTCTGAGTCAGGGCTGCCAGACATTGCAGGAACGGATTGAGTTGCTAAGCGGCCCAGGAGCCAGGGGTGCCACCACTGATTTTGCGGCTGTCATGACCAGAGGCATATCGTTGTACAGGTCCTCGAACTGTATTATACTAGGTATAGTCTTACAAAGAGGGTCGTTTCCTGTCTCGCTCGAAAAAGGAAGCGTTTGCCGGCAGTTAAGCGCTCACAGCATAGAGTAGCGCCGGCCTGCTCGACATGGTTCAATTGTACAGGAGGTGGAGAAAATGTGGCTCAAAGATGTGTTTCAAGTGCAGACCGTTTCGGGCCAGCCAGTGACCGTAGAGAGCGTCACCGTGACCCCACAGTCGCAAGCACTCATCGTTCGCCTGCCCATCGGCGGATTTGTCTGGAATCGACCGACTGCCATTCTGGTCGAGCGGGACGAGACAGCGAAGCGCTTCCCGATCGTAGATGTCACCCGCATCCTTCAACTGTGGCTGCTCGGCTTCAGTTTGGTACTTTCAATTGTGAGTTTGGTCAAGTTTTCTCAACGAAAGGAGCGAAGACCATGATCGACACGAGGAACACCCTTCAATCATTAACAGACAAGAGCAGTGAACAACTTCGCCCCGTGTTGGAGAGGATATTCGCTGCAGCCCAGCCCGGCGCGGTGTTTAGCGAACCAGTAGTATCGGGCAACTACACCATCATCACAGCCAGCGACACCCTCAGCAAAGCAGCAGCCAGGTGAGGAAGTCTCTCAATCGGAACAAGCCAACAGTGGTGGGAGTGGCATCGGCGGAGGTGGAGGGTCCGCCGGGCGACCGGTAGCCATTATCATCATTGGGCCGGACGGAGTCACCGTCAAACCAGTGTTTGATCTCACCAAAATTGCCCTCGCTGGTATTACTGCCTGGACAACGATGCTAGCGGTGCTTAGGAGAGCGCGCAAAGCGAGCAAAGGTTGATTGATACAAGCGATGGCTGTAGACAAATATGCTATTTTCCAAGTGTAGAACCTGGTAATCGTGATATCCTTCGCCGCTAGCTCGTGGATGAAGCGTACTATTCCGGTGATGAGTCTTCGTCCATAATACGCGCGTTTGCCTGCTGCTACGCCTGGTGTCGTTGCCATCCCCATGACAATGCATTCCACGTTGCTTCCAGGGGTATAAGACAGTACATCCTCGGCGGGTATTTCCTACCTGCTTTCTACTAAGGTTTTGTTAGCTCCTGAGCTTTGTGTTCGGCGGGGTCAATGACCTGTTCTTTCAAGGAGGTAAGTAGGTTAGGAAGGTCAGTATATTGATAGATTGGTAGAACCCAGGGGAATTTTGTGAAGTGCTCGAACATGCTGTATTCGTGCTGTGAGCTAAGTAAGAGTGGTTGGACTGGTACTGACGGAAGGTCAGGAACGATAAATGCTAGCTCCTGGGGGATGCTCTTGGCATCGGTGAGATCGGCAATGATGAAACGCGCGAGTCGAGCTAATGTTGTTACCGTTTCTGTGATATCTCGGCTGTCAGGCTGGTCGAAATCGAACAGGATAGGGACATAATCGTGTGTGCGCAGTTCGTTCCTGATTGCATCTAAGATAGCCTTTCGTTCAGGGGTGAAGCGACCGAGAATGAGGACAACTTTCGTCGCAATGGTTTCAATGACATCACGGATTTCTTCGTTGTTGAGCAAGAGGTAGATGAATTGAGCAATTTTGAGATTATCAACCGTGATGGTAGGCTCAAATGGAGGTGTGATGACTAAGCTGTTCTGTAGTGCTCCTGTCAGGTTTATGTCCCAAGCGGATATGCCATAAATTCGGCACTCAGTAAGGTAGCTTCTGTAAGGTTTGTTCTGACAAGTGCGGCTTCGCTGAGGTCGGCTCTACTGAGATCGGCTCTACTGAGGTCAGTTCTGTAGAGGGTGGCTTCGCTGAGCCTGGCTCCGCTGAGGGTGGCCCAGTTGAGGTTGGCAAAGCTGAGGTCGGCTCCATTGAGGTCGGCTCCATTGAGGTTGGCAAAGCTGAGGTCGGCTCCATTGAGGTTAGCATCAAAGAGCTTGGCTCCATAGAGGGTGGCTCTGCTGAGGTCGGCTATGCTGAGGTTGGCTCCGCTGAGATTGGCTTCGTAGAGGTTGGCTCCGCTGAGGTTGGCTCTGAAGAGATTGGCTCCGCTGAGGTCGGCTTCGCTGAGGTTTGGGTGTGTATCTAGATGTTGTGCCCGCCACTTGTTCCAAACGGCTGTACCCTGCTTGAGCAGATCAAGGTGTTCCTGGTTTGCCATCTGCTTCCTCCTGTCGTTTCCTGCCATTATAGCTGTCTAAGGATATCTCAACAAGAGGTATTCTTGTTCTTTTCGGGGCTTCTCAAAAGGCAGCCACCCCTGGGATGAGGGCTGCTGCGACAAGCCCAATAGCCGCTTGAAAAGCCCTGGTGGACGGGGAACCGTCTTTTGATAGGGGTCACTACCTCAACGAGACAGGCCGCGCAGTCGCACTTGGGTTCTCCCGCTGTTCTCACCAGTGGAGCAGATGGCTTGCTCGCAAGTTCTCTGCCTCCATACCAATTAGTATATGAGTAGCCTTTTGCATATCCCGGTGTGTTTGACATAATCAAAACAAGCTATTGCTGGATAAAGCAGGCCCAAATGGAATAGCTATAGTAACAGGCATGATTTGTGAACCGATCTATAAGCCGCGTAGGGGTGGAGCAAGCTCCACCCTCGTACCTTCTCCTTGCGTCTCATAGGTGAGACTACAAATTCGTATAAATTCAGGAGTATCAATCATGAGCAAACCATCGTTGGCCGGTAGAGAGCAACAGCCAAGCTCCCCGTTTGGTTTAGGGCAGAAGCAAGCCAAAAATAAAAAAAATACGGCGCAAATGCGCCACAGTTGCACGCTATTCGATGCTATATCGATTTTTGTGTAATGCTCTGCAACGAGCAAGCCAAAAAGCAAAAAATACGGCGCAAACGCGCCATATCTGCACCATATTTTTCCTGCGTGACGAGAGCTACAGGGCTTCTTTTGGGGGGTGTTAAACATGTATGAAGTACATCAACCGTCTTGCCAGTCACGTACTACTAAAGTATAATTGCCTCAACACAAAAAGTAGCGAGGAGGGCGTGGTTCAGATGAACTTGACAGTTTACGCTCGGATGATACTGAAACTGTCAAATAAAGTTGGCCCTATTGAACCTTCCTTACGTTTGGAAAAGGCAGGAGGAGACGATGGCTGCGAATCTGCAACGCGATGATCTGCACGGCATCCCTATGACAGAAGAGGCATTTGAGCGGTTGATTAGCGTTGAAAGCCCTTACCGCTATGAACTCATTGATGGCGTCGTTTATGATATGACCGGCTCAACCCCTGAGCACAGTGTTATTGCTTCTAATGTTGAGGGCCTGCTGCGCGAGCAGCTCGGCAGGAGTGGTCCGTGTCGCACCCATCATGATCAATATGTTGCAATCCCAGGGAGGCCCCCTGTCGTCCCGGACGTCGTGCTGACGTGTGATCTAGCAGATTGGGACAAGGACAAACGGCTTAAACCTTTCAAGATTCAATCACCACTGATCGTCGTTGAAGTGCTTTCACCCAGTACCGAAAGCTATGATCGGACAGAGAAATTTGCTCGTTATATGCTCTGTCCTACGCTTGAGGTCTATATGCTCGTGAGCCAGGATGAGCAACATATTGAGGTGTACCGGCGCTCAATGGGCTGGAAGCAGGAACGCTTTTCCGCAGGCCAGACGGTCAAGCTTGAGCAACTCGATCTGGAACTACCAGTAGGGTCGATCTATGAAGGCGTGCTTTAGTACTCGTCTTCAGAAAGGAATTTTTGGTGAACAGGTCCCCAGAGACGTGTTCGATCAGTTTTCTTACCGGGCCGCTGGCAGGTAGTGTCTTTCAGATCAGCAAGCCGGAGATTACGATTGGACGTGAACCGACCAATGATATCGTTCTCTCAGATCCATCTGTTTCACGGCGGCATGCCCGCTTGATACACAACGGGGGACAATGGAGCATTGAAAAACTCGCAAGGCAAAATATCGTTACGGTCAACCAGCGTGATGTGCAACAGGCTGTAGTTTCCGACCGTGATGCGATTGGCCTGGGGACAGGCACTACATTTCTCTTGCTTGTATCATCTCCTCAAATTTCGAGTGAGCAGCGTATCGCAGCGCCTTCCGCTCTCCAGTCCCCACCACTGGAGCAATTGCAGCCTACGCCTCGCCAGCCCATGCAGGCACCGCCTCTCGTACTACCCTCCGGGGGGCAACCTCCAGCTGGTCAGCCACCCTTCACAGAACCAGTTTCAGCACAACTATCTCCGCATACAGTGCGCGCTCCCGCGGATTTGCATCTCCCTGGTGGATCCATGACTGCTCCTGGCACAGTGGGTATACCATCGTTGGAGATAAGCTCTAATATACATGCAGATAAACAATCGGTCCCGTTAACCAAACAGGTCATCAATATTGGGCGCGACCCATCAAACGATATTGTCATCAACGAACTGGTAGTCTCTGGATTTCACGCCCAGATAGTACGCGAAGGCAATCAACTCGTACTCATCCACCCGCACCCTGCACGTGCCAGGACACTCAATGGGCTACTTTTTCAAGGCCGCCACATTAAAGGAGATGAACAATTCCGCAAACCGCTGGCTCGTGGCGATTTCTTCCGCATTGGCGATGAACACGGCACCCTGGTGACGCTTGCCTACGATGATGGAAGTGGGGCCTTGCAGGATCTCGTTCCTGAAGTTCGTCCTTTCACACTGGGCGCTCCCGTAATTACCATTGGCCGCGAGACAGATAACATGGTAGTGCTAAATCACCCGATGGTTTCCCGCTATCATGCACGCCTGGTGCAGGTACAGGGAGGCTATCGCATCATCGACAATAAGAGTACAAACGGTATCTACGTCAATGATGATCTGGCGCCAGTGAAAGACCAACCGCTCAAGCTGGGAGATGAGATACGCATCGGCCCTTTTAAACTTATATACACGGGTACAGAACTGACGCAGCAAGATGAGAGTAAAAGTATCCGCATCGATGCGCTGCACTTGCAGAAAGTGGGCAATAAAAACGCTATCCTGATAAACGATATCTCGATTGCCATCCCACCGCGTAAATTTGTAGCGGTGGTGGGCGGCTCCGGTACCGGCAAGTCAATGCTGATGGATGCCCTCAACGGCCTGCGGCCCGCCCAGAAAGGTTTGGTGCTCTACAACGGCCAGGACTATTACCGGCATCTCGCCGCTTTCTGCACACAACTTGGCTACGTGCCACAGGAAGATATTATTCATCGCGATCTGACTGTCGAGCGTGCACTCTACTATACCGCGAAGATGCGCCTGCCGGGTGATTATACGGAAGCGCAGATCAAGCAGCGCATCAACGAAGTGCTGGAAGATGTGGAGATGAAGCATCGACGCGACATGCTCGTCAGCAAACTGTCAGGAGGTCAGCGCAAGCGCGTCTCCATTGCACTGGAATTGCTGGCTAACCCGAGCGTCTTCTTCCTGGATGAGCCGACGTCAGGCCTCGATCCCGGCCTGGATCGCAAGATGATGTACCTGCTGCGCAGGCTTGCCGACAAGGGACACACTATCTTGCTGGTCACCCATGCCACCAATAATATCAACACCTGTGATTACATCTGTTTCCTGGCCCAGGGAGGGCGTTTAGCATACTTCGGGCCACCAGACGGAGCAAAAGCCTATTTCGGCAAAACCGACTTTGCCGAGATTTACAGCGCCCTGGAGCCGACGGAGGAAAACCCGAATATTCCGGCGGAGGCCGAGAGTAAGTTCAAGGCCTCTCCAGACTTCCAGAAGTATGTTGTTGGGCCACTGAGTCAAGGCCCTGCCAGCCGCATCAACGAAATAAAGCAGACGGCTGCGGTCAAACCGCCCAAGCGCGGTAACCCCTGGAAGCAATACTCCCTGCTCTCACGCCGCTACATGGCATTACTTAAGAACGACGCGGGCAACCTGCTCATCCTGCTGTTACAGGCGCCTGTCATTGGCCTGATCCTGGTCTTAATGCTCCTTCCAGCAGGACACGGCACATTCGCATCAAGCAGCATAGCAACGTGCCCACCCAATCAACAGATTCCACGGAGTGTTTCAAATTCGTTCGACTGCCAAAACGTGGTGAATTTCCTGAGCGGCACGCCTCAAGGCGGGGCGTTCGCAGCAAGCCACGGCGGTGTAAATCAAGCAGTGCAATTGTTTATCATTCCTGGTTCTGGCGGAGATGCGCAAAAATACCTGTTCATTATGGCCTTTGCCGCTGTAATGTTTGGCTGTATCAATGGAGCGCGTGAAATCGTGAAGGAAGACCCCATTTATCGCCGCGAGCGAGCGGTAAACCTGGGTATTGCACCTTATATGTTCTCGAAGATCACTGTACTCGGCGTGTTATGCCTGCTGCAAAGCGCCATTCTCGTCTTGATGGTGAACGCGGTCGCGCCTTTTCAGCAGGGGATTTTTCTTCCGGTGACCCTGGAAATCTATATTTCAATGGCGCTGACGGCTCTGGCCGGTTTGATGCTGGGATTGACGGTCTCCGCAATCGTACCCAATAACGACCGGGCATTGAGTTTTATTCCGATCATTCTTATCCCGCAGGTGATCTTCTCGGGCCTCCTCTTCAAACTCGATGGGCCTGCACTGCAGATTGTCGGGGGATTATTCGCGGCACGCTGGGCTGTGGCTGCCACCGGTTCTTCAATTGGCTTACATGGTGATAAGCTGGGCGCAGATGGTTTCTCGTTCCAGGGGACGCTCTTCTCGCCTGATCCCAACAGCCAGATCGACGCCACTTTACACCTCTTGCTCTGCTGGTCTATCCTGATAGCGATGATCGTAATGCTTAGCCTCGTCACCGCTTATTTCTTGAAACGGAAGGATGTACGCGCGTAGGGGCAATGGTACTTCTTGGCAACTTCCTTGTTTATGTATATTAAACTGTGCTATTGTAGCAATGACCTTGCAGGCAAGGTGTAGTTAGGGAACGAGCAAGCGAGCCGTGTTACTAAACAAGCGCATACTCGTCGGAATCTGTGGTGGTATAGCGTGCTATAAAGCGGTTGAGCTGGTGAGCCAACTGCAACAGGCCGGCGCCCTGGTCGATGTTATTATGTCAGAACACGCGGAAGAATTTGTTCGACCGCTGACGTTCTCGACTATGAGCCATCGACCGGTATACAGCGACCTGTGGGAACCTTCGGGGCGCGCAGCGGAAACGCATATTGCGCTGGGAGAGCGGGCCGAACTACTGGTGATCGTTCCGGCGACAGCCAACACTATTGCGAAGCTGGCTCATGGTATAGCGGACAATATGCTTACCGCAGTGGCGTTGGCCACTCAAGCTCCCCTACTGCTGGCTCCTGCGATGCACCACAATATGTATACGCACCCGGCAACACAGGCAAATCTGACTTCGTTACGGGAACGCGGAGCATATATCGTAGAGCCGGAGGTGGGACGGTTGGCTTCAGGTGAGGTGGGCGTGGGCAGGCTTCCTGATACAAATGTACTGCTGGGAGCTATCAACGCGGCGCTAGGGCGCAAAGGCGACCTGGCAGGCCGGCGGGTTGTTGTAACAGCGGGTGGTACTCAGGAGCCAATTGATCAAGTACGCTTCGTGGGGAATCGCTCGTCTGGAAAGATGGGATACGCTCTGGCAATCGAGGCCAGAGATCGCGGTGCGGAAGTCATCTTGATCTCAGGTCCTGTTGCACTAGATGCACCCTATGGCGTAGAGGTGCACAGGGTCGAAACCGCGGTTCAGATGCGAGACGCGGTACGTAGTGCGGTCGTTGATGCTGATGTGCTCGTGATGAGCGCTGCTGTAGCAGATTACCGCCCGGCGGAGGCAGCGGCACAGAAGCTCAAGAAAGGGGGAGCGCAAGAACGCGCTGATCAGAACGGGTTCTCGTTGCGGCTGGTGCGTAATCCAGATATCCTGGAAGAACTCGCTGAATCAGTCGACAAGCAAGGTGGCGATGAAAGGCCTAAACAGCGCCTGGTGCGTGTAGGCTTTGCTGCTGAAACAAACGACCTGGCGAATTATGCACGCGCCAAACTGGTTGCCAAGCGCCTGGATTTGCTCGTTGCGAACGATGTAAGCCGCTCTGATAGTGGCTTCGGGACAGATACCAACAAGGTCTATATCTTTCATGCAGGTGGTGCAATGGAGGATTTGCCTGTAATGCCCAAAACAGGCGTTGCGACAGCCATTTGGGATCGGATCGTACTTTTACTGAGTACGACATGACGTGGGAGGGTGTGACGCTGTGTTGGGAGACTTTGTTCTAGAATTATTGGGTACACCTATGATGCAGGAGGAATCCATGATGGATCGTGCTGCTAGCGCTGGTTTTGAGGGCATCGCTCAGATGCTACTTGAACAAAAAAAGTTGATGGATGCTTTAGAGGCAGAAAACCGTGAATTGCGCAGGCAAATTGCTGAATTAAGACGTGGGGTAGGCGTTGCGGTAGTTATTGATGGTAAGACTATTCAATTAGCCGTTGACCCGAGTATGCACATGAGCGCGCAATCCCAGGCGACGTTGCAAAGCTTACAGAATTTTCAGAATACTCCCCCCATAGCCAGCAACTACGCGCCAGGCGGTCGCCAGACAGGTAGTCAGCAACCTGTAAACCTGGGCGGCGAGAAGCGAGATAACGGCAATACTCGCAGTCCTTTGGCAGACAGTTTCGTACTGTAAACCGCAGCGTTCTGGCCTACATGTTCTGACTGATACCCGGAAACAGCCGGTAGGCGCGGCTGGTAGTGCGCGAGTGTTTTGTTCGCTCTTCTTCACGGGTTCAGCTTTTGGTGCTTGTTGGTGACTTCCGTTTGCTTCGTGGCCTTGTGGTATTGTCAGAATTTATCTGTTTCTGGTACCAACAGGCTGATATACCACATAACCATCAAAGATGAAGTTCTGATAATACCTACCAGAAGCCACTACTTTGTGTGCGAACGCAGAAGCTTGAGGTGAGTTCAGAGGAAAGACATAGGCCGGGTGCGGGCTGGCGGTGACGATGGCACGATAGGGCAAATAGCGGTCATAGCCGGGCTGGAGTTGTTCATCAACGACGCTGCAGGTGATCTGCTCGTTGCTCTGAAAGATAATGCGGTCGCAGGTCCAGTAATCAGAGTAGATGCGGGTGGCGCCTACGCGCAAGAGGTCATGCACCAGCGCAAATTGCTGCTCCGAGCTGGCTCGCATAGAGGGAAGCGCGGCAAATGTGTCAATAGTGCCTACCAGGAATGTTATGCCTATCAATAGAACAACGCCATACCTCAAGATTGTAGTGATAACAGCATATCTCCTCACTGAATGCGACCGGATAACATCCCAGAGAGGCGAGATGAGGGCAGGGACGGCGGCCAGGAAGCCGACCAGGTAACGGTTGGAGGGCCATGGCACCTGGCCCGATGGTCTACTCAATACGAAGATGAAGAGTGTAAGGCCGACGCTGCCCAGGAGCATGAGGCGGGCTCCCTCGCGAATGGCATCTCGTCTCTCCTCCATCGTCCACGATTTAACGCGCGATAGCCATCGCAGCTTCCAGTAGTGCCTGAACGCGAGCGAGGCGGCAACCAGCCAGAGCACGATGACACCAAGTCCCCAGATGCCATGAACAACGGTGCATTGAATGACATAAGGGCCTGATTGCGTGGAAAGTGGCCAGGCATTTCCACGGTTAAGAGGACAGAGCGGGTTAGCCCCGGTAGCAACAGGAAGGCCCACCAGGATCGTTGCGACGATTCTTTGCCCGAATGAAAAAGCTTCGTTCGTACCACTGAAGTGAAATATCGCTCCCCACAGCTCCCCGGTACCTTGCCGAAGTGGCACTGTGAGGTTGTAGAAGATGACGGGAAATGCGCCGATAACCAGTCCCAACAGCAGGGAAAATAGGATTGTGAACCGTAGTTCGTGCCGGCAGAAGAGCAGCAGGAGTAACCCGGCCATGATGACAAACGGGATCACAAGCGGGTCGCTCCAGAGGGCAAGCCCCACAATGGCCCCCCAACCTGCATAAGCAATGATACGCCACCGGGATTTTCCTGCCGATAGTTCCTGGCGTGAGGAGAGCGCGAGCCAGGTTGCATAGAGGATGAGCAAGGGACCGAAGAGCAAGGTCTCCGGGTAGCCACCAGCCGCCTCAAGTTCCCGGAATAGTATCTCACCGGAGCCAAGGGTGAGCAAGGTGAGCGAGACGAGTGCTAGTTTTTTCGAGTAGAGCAGGTTCGTCAAGCAGTACATGGTGACCAGGAAGAAGGCAAATAAGACAATGGTGCCGAGCCGCAGCGAAGATACTGAAGGGCCTAAGAAGTGAAAGAAGATGGCGCCAAGATAGGCCTCTAATGAGCCCATGAAGGGCTGCCCGTAGAAAAAAATGGGATATTCTCCGCGATAGGCGATGTGCAGAGCCATCAAGCCCATCGTGCCTTCGTCACTATCCATCCCCGGCCAGCCGAGGTAGACCAGCACAATACGCAGTGCAACAGCCAAGATTATGAGACCAGCGGCGCATAGCTCATAGAAGCTTATTTTGAGATGTATGCCAGTGACCATCTGCCCTTTCAGCATAAAAACATATTTCCTCGCTTTGCCTTTGTTCTCCCATGTCTTGACGAGTTTTCTACTGATAGAGTCACACGGGCATCGTTTTACTGAACCTTATATCATAATGCTATTATCAGAGCTGAGGGCTTGACACGCTTTAATTGCTAACCTATAATTAGCGAGCACAAGCGAGAAATGTCATCTATGGTTGCGCCACAGCCATATGCTATTTATTTGGATGGGAAATGTAGTACGCTTGAACGAAAAGAAAGTTGGAAGGTATGATTTACAACGTGGCGCAATTGATGAAGGCTCCTGTCGGAACCTCGTTAGTGAAAGATTTTTATGAAGAAGACGTTCATCTTGATGACGATATCAAGGTGATCGGCCCACTCGACGGACATGTACGCATGCGCCGCACAAACCAGGGATTGCTGGTGGATGGGTGGGTGGAACTCACGCTTGAACTCTCGTGTAATCGCTGCTTGAAGGTGTACGAGCAGCCGATGCATGTAAATTTTGAAGAACAGTTTTATCCGACTGTGGACGTCGTGAGCGGCTTGCCGCTGGCTCCTTTCGATGAGGAAGAGGTTTTTCCTATTGATGATCATCACCTTGTTGATCTCACCGAGGTGATACGGCAAAATGTACTGATCGCACTGCCTATGGTGACGATTTGCCGGGAGGATTGCAAGGGGCTATGCTCGCAGTGTGGAAAAGATTTGAATCTCGGTCCGTGCGAGTGCGAACCAGAAGTTGATACACGGCTGGGTGTACTGCAAACATTACTGGAAAACGAGTCATAGAGGAGAAATGATTTTATGGGAGCGTTACCAAAACAGCGAACTTCGCATGCCCGCCAGGGTGAAAGGCGAGCGCATCATCACCTGACCTTACCACAGTTAGTGACATGTCCACAGTGCAGGAGGCCGCGCCTTTCGCATCATGCCTGCCCAAACTGCGGGACCTATCGTGGACGCCAGGTCTACTTTCCAAAGACAAAGAAGAAATAATTGCGTTGGGAGGCGGGAATAATTTTCCTGCCTCCTTTTCGTACAAGAGCAGGCAGCCATGACGACACAAGTCGCCTTTCTCTTCCCCGGGCAGGGTAGCCAAGCTGCAGGGATGGGCGCTGATATTTTCGAAACATCTCCGGCAGCCAGGCGCGTCTTTGAAAGCGCAGATGAGGCTTTAGGGATTGCACTGAGCGATCTTTGCTTTCACGGTCCAGACGATGTGCTGCGCGAGACGATAAATGCCCAGCCTGCGATTGTGACTGTTAGCCTTGCATTGCTGGCAGCATTACAAGCAAGCCTCAATGAACATACTTCTTCCTGGTCATCACCGCTCGTCCCAAGCTATACCGCCGGGCATAGTGTCGGCGAATACGCAGCGCTGGTAGCATCTGGCGCTTTACAATTGAAAGACGCCGTACGCCTGGTACGCGAGCGTGGCCGCCTGATGCATTACGAGGGAACGGTCTGCCCAGGAGGGATGGCGGCGGTGATTGGCATGGACGAGGGTCCCCTGGAAGAGGTTTGCCAGGAAGCGACGGCGCAGGCGGTCGTAAATCTAGCGAGGGATGCTCATCCCGGGCAGGGACGGGTGAGCATTGCAAATTTCAATGCGCCGGGGCAAATTGTGATCTCGGGCGAACAAGCCGCATTAAGCGTGGCGATGGAACTGGCGAAAGCGCGCGGAGCGAAGCGTGTTATCCTGCTGGCTGTGAGCGGAGCCTTTCACTCGCCTGTGATGCAGCCGGCTGCGGCAGGGCTGGCTCAAGCTATTGAGCAGACCGAAGTACATGATGCCAGCATTCCGATCATCGGCAATATGCATGCTAAGCCACTGACGAAAGCGCAGGAGATACGAGAAGAACTGGCGCAACAAATTGCTGCTCCGGTGCAATGGACTCGCACGATTGAATACCTGGCAGGCGCAGGAGTGACAATTTTCCTCGAAATCGGTCCGGGTCAAGCGTTAACAGGAATGGTGAAGCGTATTGCGAAAGGTGTTACAACCCTGAACGTCAGCAGCGGGGCGGATATCGAAAAAGTGGCGGGTATTATGCGTGAAATGGGACTTGTGGTTGGCGTATAATCAGATAGAGCAGGCATCGTGAGAGATAGTCTTTTCATGGTTATGGATAGTATACTTGACAAGTACGTCAGAAAATGTCTATCTTTGCTATATACACCCGTTTATCGCGAACGACCATGATTTTAACAGGGGGAGACGGATGGTAACAGAATCGCTGGGAGTGGTGCGAGTTGCCCGCCAGGTGCTCGTAACCATTGTGGTTAACGCAGCGCTACAGATTCCTGGCGCCGTCCGTATGGCCCAGGTCAACGATCAATGGACGCGTTTTCTTGGGCGTGAGATCCCTAAAAACGGTGTAGCATTGACGATCAAGGACAATACAGTTTCTGCTGATTTGTATATTGTTGTGGCTACGGGCGTCAATATTGTTGATGTCGGCTCTGCCATCCAGAACGAAGTAGCATCAGCCATCGAAGAAATGGTTGGAATGCAGGTACGTGAAGTGAACGTCTATATACAGGACGTAGCTTGAGAACGCACCTTTTGAGGAAAATATGCCGATTGGGATACGCAGACAAGCGCGGATGATTGCTTTACAAACACTCTACGAATACGATACTGCTCAGCATTTACCCGATGAGGTCCTACAGCGCCATGCCGAGGAGCGCCATCTGCAACCGAGAGTGGTTGAATATGCTAAAGAGTTAGTAACGGGTGTCTGTAGCCATCTTGCCGAAATAGATGCGCATATTCAGAGCGCGGCCCAGGAATGGCCTTTGCAGCAAATGGCCCGAATTGATAAAAATATCCTCAGGCTTGCAATCTATGAAATTCTGTTTAATAATACGGTACCAGCAAAGGCTGCTATTAACGAAGCGGTGGAACTAGCCAAACTTTTTGGCAGCAATACTTCCAGCCGGTTTATTAATGGTGTCCTGGGTACAATATTTAACCGGGCGCAAAACCAGCCCGCCCCTATAGCTGAAAGCGAGGTGAAATAGTGGCAACAGTATCCGAGCGGCTCAAAAAGATTATTGTCGATCAACTTGGCGTTGATGAAAGCGAAGTCGTTCCAAGCGCTTCTTTCGTCGAGGATCTCAACGCTGACTCTCTTGACCTGGTTGAGCTAATCATGTCCCTGGAAGAGGAGTTTAAGCTCCAGATTTCTGACGAAGATGCCGAGAAGATTACGACGGTGCAAGAGGCTGATGATTACATAGAAGAACACTTGCGATAATTACAGAAGCGTAATCAAACAGGGCAACCAGAGAAATCAGGGTGACCACAAGATGCCAGGAGGACCGACGAGAGTCGCCCTTTAGTATCATTTGGTTAGTGCGTGGCCCAGCCCGGGTTGCCCTGACTTCTTACGTACAGCATAACTAATTTTGCTTCTCGTTCATTTCTTACATTGGTATCTCTCTCCAGATTCAGGTATCTTCATTCGCGCAGTGCGTCGTCAAGATACGAACGAAAAGGGTCTTTTGTGGAAAGTATGCCTGCCGCTGAAGCGGTAGAAGCGCTCATTCTTGAATACGGTAAACTGGTTTTTCACACGATTTATGGTTTGACAGGAGATTGGGAAGAAAGCCAGGATCTGACGCAAGAAACCTTCCACCAGGCATTGAGATCGATTGACGCGGCTCGTGCTAAAAGTGGCTCACAGTTCCGTGCAAAAGCCTGGTTGCTGCAGATTGCCCTGAATACGGTGCGTATGCAGCGCAGGCGGCGCGGCATTTTCCAATTCATTCCTTTCTCGCGCATGCAGAAGCCCGCCGAATCAAAGGGCAGGAACCAGCAGGCCGAGATGGATGCGCTGAACGAACGTGCAGCCGCTGTGCAGCCAACGGGGTATGGAGTATCTGAGAGTGTGGACCTGGAGGCGCTTGTAGCTGAGCAGGATGCCGTACAACGAACGCTGGCACATCTCACCGAACCATTACGCGTCTGCCTGTTGCTTGCGTTAGTAGGCCAGTTTTCAACAGGTGAGATCGCGGAGATGCTGGATATTGAAGAGGCAGCCGTTCGTCAACGAATAGCACGGGCACGCAAACAATTTCAGCAGTATTACGCACTTGAAAGCGGCGAAGAGGTTTTTGACAATAGCGCGACCACAATTAAGACGAACATGTCACAAAATCACCCTGCCAAGCATCATAATAACGTAGAGCGAGTTGAGAGCAGAAGATCGACTGCTCCATCGCAACCCTGATGCTTGTGGAGGACCTATGCAGAATGACTCATTAGAGACCCTGCTACTACGACATTACGGAAGTGGGGCACAAGCGCCCATTGGCCTGGAGGAAAAACTGTACGCTTCAGTACGCGAGGAAGCAATAGAACTGGGCAAACAGCAGATGGTGGCTACCCAACTGAGAGAACGACGTGTGAGCCGCCGCTATGCTGTCCGCCTGGTAGCTATTGGTACAGCAGGAATAGGTGGGTTGAGCCTCGCTATGGAGGGTTTGCGGATGATTGAAGCGTCGTTGATAGGCCAGGATACTTCCAAACCCGCAACCGCAAGCTCATAGGAATGTTATCATCCGTTTGTAGTATTGTAACGCACCAAGAAACTTAGAATAATCAACCGCCAGAAAGGACATTAAGATGCCACTTGGATTTCATGGACTCGATTTGATCGTCATTCTCGTGATCGCGCTGCTGATCTTTGGCCCCAAGAAGCTGCCGGAGATGGGATCTGCGATTGGCAAGAGTATCAAAGAGTTCCAAAAAGGTATGAAAGAACTGACCGCGCCAAAGGATGAGCACGAAGAAGAGCCCAAGCTGCCAATTAACGCTAAAGATATGAGCAAACTTGGCGCTACCCCAATTGAGGGCGAGGTGAACCGCGAGACGACGCACAGCGAGGTCAACTATAGCAACCTCCCTCCCTCTGGAAATTCCCAGGGCGAGGTGAACCTCGAGACCACGCACAGCGAGGTCAGCACTGAAAAAGCGCATGTTGATTAGTGCCGGTTGCAGATAGAGGGTAGGATCAAATCTTGCCTTTTCGAGGAAAATATGGCAACCAGAAATATAGATCAGCAGGACCCTACGGCAACAGCTGATGACTCCAATGAAGAAGAGGAAGAACTTGACGATTCCTCCATGTCCCTGGTGGAGCACCTGGAGGAGCTGCGCTGGCGTGTCTTCAAATCGTTGATCGCCATCGTAGTTTTTGGCATCGTCGCTTTCATCTTCCGCACTCAGATCATGACATTCCTGACATACCCGCTGCCTACTACGGCAGATACGCTTACTAAGGGTAAGCTTATTGTAACGGGGTTGGCGGAAGGTTTTACTGTTTTCCTCAAGCTCGCATTTGCTGCAGGCTTCCTTGGCGCCTTGCCGGTGATTCTCTACCAGGTCTGGGCTTTTGTTTCCCCAGGACTATACGAGCGAGAGAAGAAAAATGCTGTGCCTTTCATCTTCATCGGCGTTGTGCTATTCATCGCCGGAATCGCGCTTGGCTTCATTGTCTTGCGATTCCCGGTGCAGTGGTTAGTGAATTTTGCATCCAACAGCTTTGCCGAACTGGTGACGGCCGATAGCTACTTCACCTTCGTGGCGTTCTTCCTGCTAGCCTTCGGTATTGTCTTCGAAATCCCGCTTGTGCTGACGTTCCTGGCACAGATAGGACTGATAACTTCACAGACGCTCACCAGGAGGCGCCCAACAGTGCATATTGGGATGTGGATTGCAGCGACATTCCTGACGCCAGGGGCAGATATCTACAGCCCGATCATCCTGGGAATAGCGATGTCGTTTTTGTTTGAATTAACTATCGTCTTCATAAAGATTACGAAACACTAAAGGGATGAGCTGAAAAGGATCTGGCACTCAAGTGCCAGATTTTTTTGTGCTAGATATTACTACCGGGGCGGTCTCCTGAACAGGATGCGAGGAGGTTTCCGTACGATCAGCTTTGCGACGCCCAAATCTTCCCCAGAGGGTGATGATTGCCAGTATGTAGCAGAATGCTCCCAGGAGAAAGATTGGTGGGTAGCCAATATAGGTAATGATCAGCCCACCAATGGGGGTGGCGATAGCCAGGGGAACCTGGAATGACACCTGGTAACTGCTATTCGCCAGGCCCCGGTATCTCTCTGAGACTGCCTCCATAGAGTAGACCTGGAGAATGCCCGCTGACATGTCCATGGTGCCCTGGCGGAAGAGGTAGAGAAACGCGGCGAGCGGCAAGATACCGGTCAGCCCGATGGTCAATAAGAGTGGAATACTTGCCAGGCGGGTCAATGTGATGGTGTTGATCCTGCCCAGGCGCTTAGCAAGCAAGGGAGCGACCAGGGTAAGCAGCGCGGTGATGGCATTTGCCCCGCCATCAATCAGGCCGAAGAGCGAGGGGGAAGCTTTCAGGTGCTGTACGAAGTAGATATTGAAGTAGGGGATGAATAGTCCTGCGCCCAACCCTGTAAAGATGTAGATGAGCATTAGAAAGAAGAAAGGGGTGCGCAGCAGGATGTTTAGGCGTGTTAATGCAAGCGACCAGGAAGGCGCCTGTAAATGGGGGATAATTGAATGGGCGGGGCGATGCAAGCGTCCCCTCCCCTCGTCCACACCTCCCGGGCGGAGCATGAAGAGGGGGATGAAGCTGGGGGCGGCAATTACGCCGGCGAAGAGCAGGGCCAGCTGGTAGGAGCGTGGGTCGGGCTGACTTGCCAGGAGTGAGGCAGCCCAGGGTGGGAGAGGAGCCATCAACCAGGGCATGCTACGAAACCAGGCGGGTAACGCTCCACCGAGAACCTCGCCGAGCACTAATGTCACCAGGCCTAACGAGATATTCATACTGAAGAGGTGGGGGCGCTCTTCAGGTGTACTGTTGATGGTTAAAAATGGTGCGTTGACTACAAGCAGAAATGCGATACCCACGCCGGCTACAAAGGCACTGATAAGCAGGGGTAGAGGCTGGCGAAAGAGAATCTGGCCTGCGCCAGCCAAGCCGATGAGTGCGCTTGACCCGATGAGCACTACTTTCCCACTGAAACGGTCAACGCACACTCCCGCGGGAAATATGGCAAGGCCCGCCCCAATAGTCCCGGCAAACAGAACGGCGCCAACAAAATCAGTGTGATAGCCTAAAGAAACCAGGTAGAGGTTGTAGAGGACAAGCAGGATGCCTGCAGTAACGCCGCTTAACGCATTGCTGATGAGATAAAGCCGGGCGTTGCGCTGGAAACGCTTGAACTGCTGCGCGTACTCAGTTAACAGGCGCATTGGTAACTCGATCAGCTTTTTCGCTCACCAGCGGTTTGGGTTGCCCGACTCCTACGGGTTCAGTAGGTAGGTTGGGCCGGACTACTGCTACGTCTGAGGATTCTGCTGATAAGCCAGGGCTTCCAGCGGGTAAACTGCTATGGGCAGCGTCACGCTCTGGGGCCGGCAGCAAGGCCTGACGGGGTTTCTGCTTTGTCAAGCCGGGCAAGAAAAAGGCCTTGAGCATACCCTGTACCATGACGGTACGAGCGCGAAACTCAATTACTGTGCCAGCTACACGGCCGGTTCCCTGCTCAACCTTCTGCTCAATATTACCGACTTGCCTCTGAGCATCTTTGGCCTTCTGCACCAACTGTACCGATTGCAGGGTATGCACCGCCTGAACTAACCTGTTGCTATGATCTACGGTGGCAGGCAGTGTTTCGTCGCTTTTCGATTCGATAGCTATATTGACACTATCAACCGTTGGGCGCAATTTCTTCACCAGTTCGGACTTTTCCCGTATCCAGGCAAATGCGTACATAAACAGCAGGGAGAGCGCCAGGACAATCAGCAGGAGGACGAACATGTATATGGCCAGGATGATGCCAGCAGCCTGTGCCCAGGCAGCCAGGGGATCACCTGCCAATAAATACAGCATGGTCACTCTCCTCCCTCAGTAGAATTTAGCTCTATCAACTCCATCTGCTCCTGCTTGCGTTCTTCATAGCGACGACGCGTGCGACCCTTACCGAAGAAGACGCGAAACATTTGCTGGCCGCCGACAAGGAGAGCAGCTGCTCGTACGGTCGGGGCAACGAAAACTTCGGTGGTCAACCTGGCGGTACTACCAATGGTAGTAGCGGTCTGGCTGGCGATCTTCGCCGTTTCCTTCACCGCCTCAGTCGTCTCCTCCACTGATGTACTAACCGAGCCGACTGTATGTTGGACCGAGGCTATCAAGGGTTTCAACTCATTACGCACCGTGGTAATAGTTCGAATGAGCATGAGCAGGGCATAGATGAGCAACGCTGTTGAGACGAGGGCAAAGAAAGCCAGGACAATCAACGCGATGTAGAGTACATCGAGTAGTACACCAAAGACCGTTGCGAGAACGAAGCCTGCGATAAGCAAGACCAGCAAGACGATTGCGGCAACAATAGCATAACGAGTCGCCTTCTGCATAACACGCCTCCGAATATTCTAAATCAATTACTTGATTATAGCGCACATGCTGATTGAGTACCAGGGTAGGCAAAAAGTGGTAGACATTTGGAGAGAATGCCGGTCACCCCTTCGCTTCGCTCAGGGTAAACTCCGCGAAGGGGCTGGCTCGCCGGACGCAGAGATCCTTCGCTGCGCTCAGGATCTTGCTGGTGGTGAGGAACTGTCACGTTCATGTGAACCTTGTGTAAGCTCTAACCTAAGCGCGAAATGAAATGAGCGTGAAATCCTCATTTTCCTTTAAGCCGATGAACGAGCCAATGAAGCCAGTGCAGCTATTTCGCGCTTACAGTAGAGAGTTTGAGCACAATACTGTGCTTTTTTTCGCAGATAGGATATAATCTTCGACTTTTTCGCACATACGTTGGGACGTACACCTTGCCTTAGAAAGCTGAGGATTGGCTGAAAAACAGCTGAGACTTTTTATTGTTGACTTGCTTTCGCGCAGGGTTACAGGTATGTTGTTGAGGATAGAAACATATCCATATGCATATGGTTCAGTATACATGCTGTAAACCGGCAAAGGAGAAGAAATATATGTTAGCTTTGACAACAATTCTTGCAGATGGTGTCACTATTAAGATTGGTGGCAACATTTGGACTTTCGGCTTCAACACTATCATTTATGTGGTAATCGCGGCCATTATAGGATTAGTAGCTGAGGCTATCGTGGGCTGGCGCCTGCCATTTGGTATCATTGGTGCGATCATTGCGGCACTGGTTGGTATCTGGTTGATGACGCAGGTGATCATTATTAGCGGCATAGGCGACATCTACCTTGGCACTAACCCTACTGTGCCCATTGTCAGGGCGCTGATTGGCGCGATCATACTCGTGGCGATTTGGCACCTGATCACTTATCCGCTCTATCGCCGCCGCCGCCGCTATTATTATCGCAGGGCGTAAGAGTGTTGGATTAGTAAAGTTCAGCAGGCCCTCGGACATGGTATACTGTACAAAAATCCGAGGGTTTTTTGTTGTGGTTTTTAAAAGCCCCGATACGAGCTTTTATGGGCTGGTAGGTAGATCAAGGAGGCAACCTTGTTTTTGCTCGAACGTATTATGTATTAAGAGCAGTTAGCAATGTATGCAGGAAGCAATGATTAAAAAGCAAGCGGAGGGTACGCGCACGCGGTATTTCTTTAGGGGTGACAGCGCCCAATATTCTCAAGGAGTACCTTTACAAGGCGAGAGAGAATCTCGTACCAATCGTATAAAGTTGAGCTACAGAACCGCGGTCAGCTGGCACAGGCATTTGCCCTGGTTTGAACGCGTTTCCTGGGTTACCTGGATGCTAACTATTGTCACCATTGTAATGTGGTGTATCACGGCTTACCAGGTCGCCCTGGCCGCTGGAGCACACAGCCTGCGAGATATACTGGCAAACGTGTTTGCAGATAGTCAGAATGCTGGTGTGCTGGTTGCGTATGGAGCGAAATATAATGATGCGATTATAGCAGGACAGTACTGGCGCTTTGTCACGCCGATTTTCTTGCATGCCAATATCCTGCATGTTAGCTTGAATATGCTCAACCTGGTTGTGCTAGGCATTTTCGTCGAACGTATTTTTGGACATATGCGTTTCCTGCTGATCTACCTGGTAACGGGTGTGATCAGTGTGACCGCCAGTTTTTACTTTGCGCCACAGGAGATCAGTGTAGGGGCATCTGGAGCTATCTTTGGCCTGGTTGGAGCTTATAGTGTCTTCGTGCTGATTCACCGTAGAGCTTTCAGGCACGGCGGCATTCCGGCCCTGGCCTGGCTTGTAGTTATTATAGGATTGAATCTTGGAATAGGTCTCATCATTCCTAATGTTGACAACTATGCTCATGTAGGCGGATTCCTCAGCGGGTGTATACTGGGTTGGTGTTTTACGCCGTTCTACGTTCTAGAAAATGGAGAGGGAAAAGCTGTATTGACGGATGTGCATAGTCTAGGCCGCCGCTGGCCACTGGCACTATTGACGATTGCGGTTACACTACTTATTGCAATCATCGCTGTTCATCTTATTGGAGGATAATGTTTTGGAAGCACAAACCGACGTACAAACCTACCTGGAACGTGGAAAACAGGCGCTTGCACAGGGCCAGGGACGTGAGGCGGCTATAGCTTATGCGCATGCCGCACAGATCGAACCGGATAATCCTTTGGTACACCTTGGACTGGCCGAGGCGAACCTCGCGCTTGGTTCCTACGGTGTTGTATATATGGCGTGCCGTAAAGTACAAGAATTACAGCCGCAGGGGGGCGTTGAAAGCACCATGGCGCAGGCGCTGCTTGACCTGCTGGATCGCCGTTATGATCGTGCCCTGCAGAACGCTGACACAGTTATCAGCGAGGACCCCAGCAATGCCTACGCGCATGCATTGCGAGCTTACTTACTGCGCATCAACGGGCAAGACTACGACGCGGGTCTGGCACGGGCACGCGCAGCCCGCCTCTCGTATGGGGGCCGCTTTGAGAATGTCTTTCCGCCTGTCGATCCCTTGTATCCAGCGGGCTACAGGGCCACGCCTAGCTCATCGAATGCCACGGGTCTGCCGAACGGGCAAATCGTAGACGCTCCTCCAGCCGGACCCAGGGTCGAGCAGGAGCCTGTACCCGCGTGGTCACGGCCCAGCAATATGCAGCGACGGATGGTACGCACGCGCTTCTGGATGAGCCAGAATCCGCGCTTCGTGACCAATATTATCATCGCTATCAATGTAGCGGTCTACGTGGTTCTGCTTATACTGAGCGCGACCATAGGAGGCGGTATAGGTCCGTTGCTTGGCACCGATCCAAACGTGCTCGTTACCGCTGGCGCCCAGGTCAACTCTTTAGTCGCGCAGGGACAAGTCTGGCGTATCTTCACGGCGATGTTCCTGCATCTCAACCTTTTGCATATCGGGCTGAACATGCTGTCGCTGTTCCTGATTGGCGCGGTAGTCGAGATCTTTTATGGGAAATGGCGCTACCTGCTGATCTACCTGCTCTCCGGTATCGCTGGGGGGATTGTGACCTACTTCGTACAACCAGATGCGAGTGCGGTTGGCGCTTCTGGGGCCATTTTCGGGGTGTTTGGCGCGCTGGGCGTATTCTACGTGGTGAACCGCCAGGCGCTTGGCAGGTATGGAACTGGAGCTATCACCAACTGGCTCTTCTGGTTGGGGCTTAACCTGGTGTTTGGTTTTACAAATACCGGTATTGGGATTTGGGACCACATCGGCGGCCTTGTTGCCGGAATGATCATCGGTGCGCTATTGATACCGAGGACGAGGCGACGGCCGTTGTAAGAGAGGGTAGCCTACACGACCGAATGTGCAATCTCCTGCCATGTTTGACCACCATCGGTGGTTTTGAGCAGAGCGATACTATCGCCTTTGCGCAGGCCGCCACCTGGTTCGGGGAGGGATTTCGTTCTGTTATAAGCAAGCGCCCAGCCGATACCGGGTGAGACGAAGCTGAAACCAGATATGATATTAAATGTAACGTCCATGTGCCCTTTTGTCCAATGCCGCCAGCCATCACTGGTGGTATAGAACGCTTTGTCATTCCCATTTACCGCCGATGCCCAGGCATTGTTCATATCCAGAAATTCACCATTGGTTACATCAAAAGGGACGGCTGTAGCTGTCCAGGTCAGACCGCCATCATGGGTCGTATAGAGGAGTGTTCCTGGCGCATATTGAGGAGCAGGACCACTTGTGAGGGCTGAGAGAAGGCCATCTTGCTGCGTGAAAAATCTCGGCGGCCAAAGGAGAAGAGACTGTGGGGGGAGAGAGATGTCTACCTGTTGCCAGGTGGTACCGGCATCGTGTGTCACATAAAGCCAGGAAAATTCGGATTGGTCTTTATGAAATGAAGTACCTGCGAGCCAGCCAGTTGTTGCTGTCACAAACTGCATTCTTGTAGCTGCGGTCAAAGGTACTATACCATATGCATCATCGCTCGTCGCAGGAAGCTGTGAAGTAGCCGGACCGCTGGCACCCCTCTGCCATGATTTTCCACCATCAACGGTACGATAAAGGGCGATTTCTTTGCCTATGTACGCACTGCCCGGGTCGTAGCCAGGGAAGTGGTCTGTTGCTAAAAACCAGCCATGCTGTGCATCGACAAAGACAGCGGGTGTTTCAATGTAGCGAGCTTTAACTACCGAACTCTGCCAGGTCTGACCGCCATCACTGGTATGAAAGATGCGCGACTGGGATTCTTGCGTTGCGCTATCAAACTCAGGAGCCAGGACTGTGGCGACAGAGGCTGAATGAAAGTCAGTTATGCATCCCACGATAAATCCCTTACCTGCACCCTGAGTAGAAGTACATTGTAACACGACCTTCCAATGCACGCCTGCATCCGTTGTCCTCAGAATATGATAGCTATTACCCGTTCCAGCAATATCCCAGCTTACGGCCCAGCCAACCGTTGCATTGATCATGTGCAGCCCGGTGAGGGCACCCGTCAGCGTACTTGTGGCCGGTTGGCTGCCTGGCGTTACCGGTGTAGAGGATTGGCCGCCTGTGTTATGCTGAATGCCGCAACTTGAGAGAATGAAGAGGGAGAGGATAAGTATGATCATTGAGATAGAGGTGATGCTGGATTGTTGGGGGTTCTTGCTAACTTTAGTTGTGTAGGCGTCGCTCATCTTGTGGCCTCTTCATTGCTGGTATCCATCTGAACAGCGTTTTTATTTTTGAACTGTAACAACCAAAACCGGCCATTTCGTAGGTGTCGATTTATCGGCCAATAGCCCGTCGATGCCCCCCCCAGGCCGATAAATCGGCGATGCGCCAATAAATTGTGCGCCTACGGGGTGTTACCGATCTTGGTTGTTAAAACTCATTTATCGTGAAAGACGTTTTCTCAATGGGATTTGTTCCCATTAGGCAAGGTTCACTTTGAAGAAAAGTACTTGCCCGTTTGAACAGGCACCCCGTGTCACCCTGAGCCCATTCGCTTCGCTCAGGGCAAACTCCGCGAAGGGTCTGTCTCGAGAGGCAGCGAGCTGCTTCGCTGCGCTCAGCATGACAGGGCTGGACCTTGCTGGTGGTGAGGAACTGTCAAGTTCCTTTGAACCATGCCTTAAGGTCACGTTTGCCAGTGTCTTTCCAACTACTTTACACACAGCCTCTGAACTCCTTCCGATAGCACATGTGCCTCCTTACCAATGGAGCAGGAGTCCAGGTATGGTATAATGAAACCGATAAAATGACAGGCGTATGTATCACCATGCAAGACCGGAAAGCAATGATCGATGGCAGTAGAACATAGCGCACACTATGAACGAATGAGCCTAGAAGAATACCTTGCTCTTGTTGAGCAAGACCCCGAACACGCCTATGAATATCTGGATGGCCGCGTCTACATGATGACGGGTGGCAGTCCTGATCATTCCATCATCGGCTCCAACCTGAATGGCCTGCTGCAAGCATTCCTGCGCGGTCGTCGCTGTATTGTGTACAATTCAGATGTCTATGTGCAATTATCTGACCATTACCGTGCCTGCCCTGATGCCACGGTGAGTTGCGATCCACGCGATCGAGGAGCGCAAGAAGTCATCCGCTATCCCTCTCTGGTGGCTGAAGTCCTCTCTCCCACCACCGAAGCGCGAGATCGCGGCCAGAAGTCCTTGCAGTACCGTTCCTGCCCCAGCATTCAAGAATACCTGCTGATCAGTTCCGAGTTTCCTCTTGTTGAAGTCTTCAGGCGCGAGAAACAGGGGTTCTGGTCACTGTATACACTTGGGCCAGGCGATACCATCGAACTGAGCAGCCTCGGTCTTCGCTTCCCTGTTGCCGATGTCTACCAGAATACCTCTTTTCTAGAAGAAGCGAACGAGTAAGCAAGTGACGGTGACTCACTCGAAATCACGTGCTAGCACCATTTGTGAATTTGCCCCTCTTCGGGAGCCACTGCTCCGTACACGTAGGTATATCACGCACGATTTGTCGTGGGGAGCGAGGCCGGATGCCGGGGTAATTGCACTTAGTACAGCCTACCGTAAATGCGTTCCAGCCGGAGCTTGAAAGGTAAAAGAGAGCCGTGAACAAACGCCACCAGATGAGGTTGGAGAAAGGTGGGCAGTGAACGTGGCACCGCTGGCTTGCTAATGGCGACCTGAGTCTGCGTGAGAAGGAGGTCCTCCCACACCCCTCCCAGTCAACGAGGTGGAACAAGACCAACTCAAGGAGAACCGGCCACCCATCCACCGGCTTGTTCAGGGGGTCACGCCAGTTCCGTGGCTGGCCTTCCCCTTGGAGCTGCGTCGGTCTTCAGCGTGACGTGAAACCCTGCTTGAGTGTTCATGTCCTGATGCGTTCTCTGGTGGGATGACAAGAGGACGAGGTGGATCGTCATACCGGACGTCCTTTGTGCACCCTGTAGGCTCACGAGGCCTCCCATGGCTCATCAGCCTGCAGTACCAGACGCCTCAAGACCCGCCCGGCTCCGCCTGGTCTTGCGGGACCTGGTTGGCGAGACGTTGGGCTTGCTGCAATACCTGCTGGATCGGTGGCCCAGCCAGAAAGCGCGCACGCAGGGTCTCATCCTTGATGCCTTCTGCCAGCCCCCCGATGATGGTCGCTGCCTCACCAAAGGCCGTGCGCGCTTGCACTGGATCGCCCGCTGCCTCATACACCCTCCCCAACGCCGCCTGGATCTGCCAGCGTTCGCCCGGCAACCCCTGGTCTGCTGCCAGCCCTGCTGCCTCGTGCAAGTGGCCGATGGCCTGCTCGCTCTCTCCATCCCACGCTGAAAGCAAAGCCTCCGACTGCAGGTAGGGAATGCGGAAGCGCCGGTAGCGTCCCAGACGTTCCCCCAGTCGCTGCACTTCTTCTTTCGCTTGGTGCTCATCCCCACCACGCAGTAAGGCTTCCGTTTCATACTGAGGGTAGAGATCCAGATAGATCAATGCCACATCAGAGCTCTTGCGTAAAGCGGTCGCCTTCACGGCATAGTGGTAGGCCTGTTCCCACTCTCCTGTCAGGGCACAGTTCATGCACAACTGCGAAAGGGCGGGCACGCGAATTCGTCGGAGGTCTAACGTCTCTGCCACGGCTAGAGCCTCTTCGAGCGTGCTGCGCGCCTCTTGCCACTGCTGCACGGCTTGATAGGTACGCCCCAGGGCCCTGAGAAGGCTCTGGAAGCTGATCGTCGGAGGAAGGGTCCGCGCCAGCGCCATGGTGTGTTGTATGAGCTCGAGCGCCTCTTCATAGGCCCCCGCGTCCAGCAATCCATACACGAGGTAGGTCGTACTGCTGACTTGGACCCAGACGCTCTTGCTCTCCTGTGCGAGCGCGAGCGCCCGGCGGCTACTGCGCATGCTGCCGAGCACCTGCCCAGCATACACTTGCGCGAGAGCCAGCAGCGCCCAGCACAAGGCTTCTGTCGCGCGATGCGTCAAGGGTTGGGTGAGCGGAGCGCCACTGAGAAAGGTTGGAAGTGAGAGCTCCCGCGAAGCGGTCGGTTCGTTGCCCAAGGCTGCGTAGAGCGCCAGGGACGCTTCTTCACAGTGCATGGTCTCCTCAAAGTCTCCTCTGAGAAGATGGATCACTCCGAGGGTGAAGAGACATCTTCCCTCCAGTTCCTGGTCGTGTCGTGCTCGTGCCAGGGAGAGCGCCTGCTGGCCATGCAGTAAGGAGCTCGTGAGGTCCTCCCACATGATGCCTGTGATCTGTGCCAGGTTCCACGCCGTTTCCGCCAGCGCCTTCTGATCGTGACTCCCCTCGGCTATGTGCCAGGCTTCGTCCAGGAGCGCTCGCACCATTGGCTTGTCGTTGGACTGTTGGATCGCCAGGATCGCCAGGCGGTTGAGGGTCATGCTGGCCAGCGCGGCCAGCTGGTGCTGCTTCGCATAGGCGAGCAGCTCTTCATACACGTCCTGGGCCTGCTCCCAGTCGTTCTGGAAGACATAGGCCTGCCCCAGATGGGTATAGAGGCGTTCGACCTCCGAGGCCGCAAGCTCGGTCTG
>WNFA01000954.1_pt1 | contig 36660 bp, 34 predicted proteins | sample 5400481 | NCBI WGS metagenome assembly WNFA01 (sample SAMN13153340, study PRJNA577476) | soil metagenome | isolation source: 120 cm saprolite under Douglas fir tree site 2 hole 1 replicate 2 | place: USA:California | collected 2015-04-18 | reverse complement strand
CCGACGAGCTCATCAAAAAGTCGGGAGCGAAGCTGCCTTACCTCGTTGGCACGATGATTGAATTGCCGCGCGCCGCGCTGCTCGCCAACGAAATTGCGGAGGTGGCGGAGTTCTTCTCCTACGGCACCAACGACCTCACACAAACTACAATGGGGCTTTCCCGCGATGATGCCGGCCGGTTCCTGCCGGATTACGTCGACGAGAAAAAGGCCGGAATCTTCGCCGCAGACCCTTTTCAATCTCTCGATACGAAGGGCGTCGGCATGCTGATGCGCTGGGGAATTGAGCGGGGTCGTAAGACGCGGCCCAAGCTTAAGGTCGGGATTTGCGGAGAGCATGGCGGAGACGCTGATAGCGTAAAATTCTGCCACGCGCTGGACATGGATTATGTAAGTGCTTCGCCATTCCGTGTTCCCATCGCGCGTCTCGCGGCCGCGCAGGCCGTTATTCAAGAAAAACTTGAGAGAGCCAAGAAGCACAAATGAGCAGAGCTGAAAGCCCGAATCTTTTCTCCAAGTAAAGCTTGCATTCGTCGGCGTGCAGACATCAGAGCGGCTATTCCGAAGCAAATGGCGTGGGACTACCCTCACGTCGGCATCTTGAAGAAGAAGTAGAGACCCAGAAAGAAGAACGTGATGTCGGTGGACCACGCGGCAAGAAACGGCGGCAGTTGTCCGACTCCGCCCATCGCTTCCAAGAGCCGCGCGCCGGTCCAGTAGAGGATCCCGATGCCCACGCCAAGGGCCACGCCGCCGATGGCGCCGCGCGTTCCGACCAGAAAGGCGAAGGGAATCGCCAGCAACATGCTTACCGGCGCAATCAAAGGGAATGCCAGCTTCACGTGCCACTGCACCGTCAAGTTGGAGACGTCGAATCCCGCGCGGTGCAATCCATCAATGTACCGGCGAAGCTCGCCCCAGCTCATCTGGAAGGCTGGCTTCACTTCGCGATTGAAATAGCTGGGAGGTTCCGTGAGCTCGGCCAAGGAAGTCACCGGGAACTGCTGATAGCTGGTGATATTGCCATCGGAAAAGTCGCGCACCCAGCCACCCTCCAGCATCCAGGTTTTCTGCGAGGCGGACCACCGCGCGCGGGAAGCAAAAATCCGGCGGCGCATTTGAAACGTTGCGGGATCGATCTCCACTACGCTCAGACCGCCGAAGAGATTCTGCGCAGAGTCAAAGAGATCGTAATTGTAGATTTTCGTTCCCTCGCCGAAAATCCAGCGCTGCGGGTGCGTGTAGGTTTGCGGGGGACGGCCTTTTATTTGGTTGTGGAGCGCATCCTGGCGCTGGTTCGCGTAGGGGAGATAAGTATCGTCGAGGACGATCATCGCTGCGCCAAGCGCCAGACCCGCAAAGAGAAGAGGGATTGCGAGACGGTAGAGGCTGATGCCGCTCGCCTTGCAAGCGACGATCTCATTGTTCTTGCTCATGACCCCCAGCGTAACCAGCACGGCCACGAGCGCTCCCAGCGGCGTGAGTTCATAGAGCAGATAGGGAGTCAGGTAGCGAAAATAGTCGACAACGACCAGGAATGGAACGCGATGCCGCGCGATGTCGTCAAGCAGTTCAAAGAATGTGAAGGCTTCGAAGAGGAACACAAAGGCGGCCATGAGCAAGGCGAAATGGTACGAGAATCGGCGAAGAATATAGAGATCCATCAAACGGGGAAAGCTGCCGCTGGATTGCGTGTCAATCTCCTGAGCCGCGCCGCCATTGGCCGAGCGTGCGGCCGCCAAGCGCGCACGCGCTCTGCGCAGCCTCCGTACTCGCATCCAGCGCCACAAACGGCCAATCGGACGGAACAGCCGGTTCTCTCCCCGGAATTGTTCCATTCGGGGCAGAAGGGCCAGGCCAAGAATCGCAAGAAGAACGTTCGCGGCCCAGATGCCCGCGGCTGGGGAGATGTTTCCCTGACGAGCCATCCCCGCGCCCATAACGAAAAGCAGGTAGTACGAGGCGATGACGACCACCGCAATGAGGGAGCCTGCGGCTCGACCGCCTCGGCGCGGCTGGGCGCCGAGCGGAACGGCCACGAGGGCAAAGACACAACAGGCCACGGGGAAGGCCAGGCGGCGATGCAGTTCGACGCACGCTTCGCGCCAGCCTGGGCCGCTCTCGTGGAGGAGGGCGCGGAACGACCGCTCCGGATTGCTCAATTGACGCGCCTGCGCTGAGACCAGGCCGCTTACCTCTATGGGCCAGTCGCTCTGACCAAAGTCGGTGACCGAATAGTGGTCGGGCTCTTCGCGGGAAAATTCATGAGTACTGCCGCCCTGGAGGTGCAGCTCCAGCTTGCCCTGCTGGGGTTGGGCAATTACAATCGCACTCTCCGCCAGCGTGAGGCGGGAGCCGCTCTCTCCTCCGGCCTCCGCGAGAAATACTCCGTGCCACTGCGTGCCACTGGCCGAAACGTCATTAACGTAGAGGACTAGGCGCGGAAAGCGCTCGTCGAAAACGCGCGGCTGCACCTGGAAGGAAATCTGGGAAGTTAGCAGATTCGTTTCTATCTTGCGGAAGGAGCGCAGCGCCATGGGGCCGAGCCACAGGGTCGTAGCAAGGGTAACCGCGGTTCCCGCCATTGCGAGAACTCCGACAGGCAGGAGAATTCTCCGGCGGCCGATACCCAGTGCGGTGAGGGCGATAATTTCGCTGTCCGCGGACATTCGGCCCAGACCGAGGAGCACACCGACCAGAATTGCCATGGGCACTGTAAACGTCAGCACACTGGGGAAGATGCAGAGAAACAGCCTCAGTATCTGGCTGCCGGAGCCGGAGTGGCGGACGAACAATTCCATGAGCCGGACAAGCTGCGGCACGAAGAAAACAAACGTAAAAACGACAAGTCCAAGGAGAGCATGACGAAAAACTTCGCGAACGATGTAGCGGTCGAGGATGCGCATGACGCGAACCGTGAGTGTAACACGGCGGCGCGACGGGGACCGGAGGGAGACCGGCGATGAACAAGGTGCACTTGGTGCTGTTGTGGCACATGCACCAGCCGCAGTACCGCGACCCCGCGACCCGGCGGTACGTCCTCCCCTGGACGCGCCTACACGCGTTGAAAGACTACTGGGGTATGGTCACCATGCTTCAGGAATTCCCAGGCTTTCACGCCACGTTCAACTTGGTGCCCGCGCTTGGGATGCAGCTCGAAGAATATGCCAGCGGTTCCTTCGATGAGCCGTGGTTTGCCCTGGCCTTCAAGCCCGCGGAGGAATTGAATCGCGAGGACAAAGCGGAGATTCTGGCGCGGGCGTTTCAGGTAAATCACGAGCAATTGATGTCCAGATGGCCGCGGTTCGTGGAGCTGTATGAATGGTCCAAGCCGGCCGGCGGCGCCCAGGCTCAAGTCGCGTTTACTATGCGCGATTGGCGCGACCTGCAGACGCTCTCGCAATTGGCGTGGATGGACGAGTCCTGGCTCCAAAAGGATGAAGTGGTTAGCCGCCTGGCCAGCAAGGGAAAGGACTTCACGGAGAAAGAAAAAACCGAGCTAAAGACAAAACAACTGGAGTTCCTCGGTATGGTCCTTCCCGCCTATCGGGAAGCGGCCCGCGGCAGTCAAATCGAGGTCAGTACGACGCCGTTTTACCATCCGATCCTTCCGCTCCTTTGCGATTCAGACATTGCGCGTGTGGCAAGTCCTGCCACGCCCCTGCCGCGCCGCGCGTATCGCCATCCGGAAGATGCGCGGGAGCAATTGCGCCGTGCGCGGGAGTATCACGAACGTCTTTTTGGATCGAGCCCCGCGGGTCTTTGGCCGTCTGAGGGCTCGGTCTCCGATCAAGCATTGATCCTCGCTGCGGAGGAAGGCTTCCAATGGTTTGGGACGGATGAAGGTGTGTTGGGCAGAACGTTAAACGCCGGATTCTTCCGCGACGCCAACGGCATTCCCGCGAACGCCGAGCGTTTGTATAAACCCTGGCGCGTTCAGTTTGGGAGCAAGTCCATCACCGGCTTCTTTCGTGATCATCACCTTTCCGATTTGATTGGCTTCGTCTACAGCCGCATGGACGGTAAAGCCGCGGCCGCCGACCTGCATGCGCGGCTGCGGAATTTGGGGGAGCGTGTGCAGAGCGCCCAGCCCCTGACAATTTCTCTCATTCTCGATGGGGAGAATGCCTGGGAGTACTACCCGGGAAATGGCCGCGAGTTTCTTCGTGAGTTCTACCGGAGGATTGAGGGCGATCAGGACTTCCGCGCCTTGACGGCCGGCGAGGCGGTCGCCGCCGCGGGAGATATCCCGTCAACCAGCGGGATATTCCCGGCCTCGTGGATCAATGCAAATTTTGATGTCTGGATCGGGCACAGCGAGGACGTGGCCGCTTGGGAATTGCTTTGGGATGCGCGTGAAACCTACGCGCATGCCGTGGAGGCCCGCGCGCAAGGCCGCAACGATGCGCCGGGAGAGACCGCTCTCAAAACTGCGCAGGAATCGCTTCTCGCCGCGGAAGGCAGCGACTGGTGCTGGTGGTTCGGCCCAGAGCACAGCACGGCGAACGACGCGGAATTCGACGCTCTCTTTCGCAAGCATTTGACGGCCATCTACCTTGCTCTGGGGCAGGTCGCTCCAGAAGAACTGGCCAAACCCATCAAGCGGCGCCCCGAGCATGCGTTACACCTTGCGCCATCCGGGTTTCTTCGCATCAATGTGGATGGCCGGGATACGTCCTACTTCGAATGGCTGGGTGCAGGATTGTATTCTCCGGAGCGCCGCGGTGGCGCGATGCATGGACGGACTTTCCACCTACACGAACTTCGCTACGGTTTTGAGGAAAAGCGCTTTTGCGTGCGCCTGGATCCATTCCTGGAGGCGCTGGCAGAGCTAGAGAACCCCGAATTCCGCATCACCGTCGGTGGGGCGGATGAGATCACCGTCATGGTCAAGCTGGATCGCGGGCACGTGAAGGAATTCGCGGTTGAAAAGGCGCGCGTTTGTTTGTTGAATCCCACGACCGTGGCGGAAGCTGCTTTCGACCGAATCCTTGAGGTAGTCATTCAACGGGATCAGATCGACCTGAAAGGTCAAACCAAGCTGAGGTTGGGAGTCGCTTTATGGCACGGCGGATTGCCCGTGGACGTTCTGCCCTCCGAGGGGTTTCTCGACATAAACCTTGGCGAAGAAAACTTTGCTTGGCCGCTGGAGAGCGCCGCTTCTTAGTTGACCTGCCGTGATGACATTTGCTAGACGCGAATTCATCCGTCAGCGGTCCTAGCTAGAAAAGTTTTACGGCCAGATCATGTGGATGGTCCCCCACGGGGATCATGGTTAGCAAGCTATTCGTGAGTACGCGGATGACCGCGAGGTCCCCGGAACCCTGGTTCACGATCAGCACCAGGCTTTCGTTTGGATCGAACCGGAGCGCGGCCGGCGATTGGCCCGCGGGCACCGGGAATTCCTTTCCGGGGCCGGGCTCTCGGATGACGCGCCGGTTCGCAACATCGACGGGAATGACGTGGCCCGCGGCCGTGTCGGAAACGTAGAGCCGGCTGGCATCCCCGCTCAAAACACCGCGTGTCGGTCCTGATCCTAAGACCATGTAATCGCCGACTTCGTGTGTCCTCGTGTTGATGACCTCCAAACCGTGCGCCTCGGGCGAGATCACATACAACTCGCCGCCGTCGGGCTTGAGCAGCATCTGGGACGGATTTCCGGCGAGTTCCAAATTTGTAAGTAGAACGCCCCTGCGGAGGTCGACGACCGAGATCCGGCGCTCGGTGCTGCTCAGCACAAAAGCCAGAGAGCTATCCGGGACAATGGAAACATCCTCGGGCTGCGGGATCACGCCAACGACCGTGCGCAGTGCCAGGCTCGACGCATCGTGGACACCAAGCGTCGCTTCACCCCGGTTCACGACCAGCACACTCTTTCCGTCTGGCGTCACGCGCGCAACGATGGGTTCTGAGCCGGTCTTTCCGCGGCTCAGGATCGCGTGCGACTCGCAATCAATGCTCAAAAGGGTGTCGCTCCCCGCCGAGGTCGTGAAGACGCGGCCTCCGTCAGGGGAGAAATCCAGGGAATAGGGAAGCGGCCCCACCGGAATCCGCGCTCCGATTTGATTGGTCCGTGCATTGAGCACCCACAGATATCCGCCCGTGGAACTCGTTCCCCAGATTTCCGCGCGCGTCGGATGCTCCCGCATCCCCGACAGGCCGGGGCCAACAGAGATGCGCGCAATCGCGGCCAGCTTTACCAGATCGATGACCGTCACGCTGCCGTCTGCAGTGGTGACGTATGCGCAGAGGCGCAACCCCGGCCGAAGGAACGATGGCCGGTGCTCAAGCAGAAGCTCGATGACGCCCGCGATGAGCAAGACGCCTAGTAAAAAGTAAGCTCTCAAGTTTCGGGGATGGCTCATCTTGCGGTTTGGATTGTTACACGGGGCCCGCGAAATAGGCCAGGCATGCGCGAGCGAACGCGTCCGCTCGTTCAGTTAACATTTCGATAGAGAACCGCGGCAATTTCCCGGATTTCCCCAACGAGCGCCGCGAACTCTTCCGGCAGGATGGATTGCATGCCGTCGGAGAGCGCCTTATCCGGCTCGTGATGCACTTCCACGAGCAGCCCATCCGCACCCACGGCCACCGCCGCGCGCGAAAGCGGCAGCACTTTGTGCCGCTTGCCGGTGCCGTGCGATGGATCAACCAGGATGGGCAGGTGGCTCCGTTTTTTCACCGCCGGCACCACCGCCAGGTCCAGCGTGTTGCGCGAAAAATCGGAAAACGTCCGCACGCCGCGCTCGCAAAGCATCACTTGGTAGTTGCCCTCAGAAAGGATGTACTCGGCGGCCATCAAGAATTCGTCCAGCGTCGCGGACATGCCGCGCTTCAGCAGCACCGGTTTTTTCGCGCGGCCCGCGCGCTTCAGCAGCGAAAAATTCTGCATGTTCCGCGCGCCGATCTGGATCACGTCGGCATATTCCTCGACCAAGTCGAGACTCTCGTTGTCGATCGCTTCCGTGACGATCCCGAACCCAAACTCCTTGCGCACCTTCGACAGGATTTTCAGCCCGGGCTCGCCCAGTCCCTGGAAGCTGTACGGGGAAGTGCGCGGTTTGTAGGCGCCGCCGCGGAACAGCCTTACGCCCGTCTTCTGGATACGTTCGGCAATCGCCAGACACTGTTCTTCGCTTTCCACCGCGCACGGCCCGGCTACCAACGCCACATGCTTGCCGCCCACGATCACCTCGCCTCCGGGCGTGGGAATCCTCAAGACGCTGTCCTCTTCCTTCGCGTCCCGGCTCACTAGCTTGTACGGTTTGCTGACCGGGATGCACTCGATCACTCCCGGGAGCGACTCCAGCACGCCCAGATCGATCGCGCCTTTGTTTCCCGTGATGCCGATGGCTGTTCGAATGCTCCCCGGGATGGGGTGCGCCTTCAGGCCCAGGCTCTCGATGCGCTGGCACACCGCGCGAACCTGTTCCTCCGTAGCGTGAGATTGCATCACTACAAGCACTGGCGATACCCTCAGGCTGAAAGCAACAGCGTAGTCTACGGCATCGCGTCCTGAGGCCGCAAATCGCCTGACCCGGCATCTCTCACCAGGAAATCTTTGTTCCGGAGCTATCCCCTATTGTCAAAATTGCATCCAATCGGGCAGAATCAATTCTGCGACCCAGCCGGGAGGAAAACTTGCTCTCGGACCATGTCATCTCTTTCGCAGGTCGAACCATCACCATCACCTCGCACGACATCTTGCTGGCCGGGGTGTCGGTGGTCATCGGGCTACTGTTTTGGACTTTGCTGTATTTCAGTCGCAAGCGCGTCGTAGTGATACGGCGCTCTGGCGGAACCGATCAGCTTTCTTTCGAATTGTCCCGCATCGCGGACGCGCTCGAGCGCATCGCCAACCAACCGGCGGATCGTGCCATCGCCGTGGCTGCACGGCGCCAACAACAGCACCTCCAGCAGCCCCTTCAGCGAGAGTCGCAGGGCATCCCACTCTCGATGTTCGGGCGCTAGGCGGCGCTGGCTCAAGTAGCTTTCACACCGAAGCAACGGGGAATGCCACTCCGTACGCTGGACGTGTTTATTCTTCCGATGAATTGTCCCCCGAAGGACCATTTGGTGCGTGTGCTAGAATAGGGTGTTTAAGGATAAGCCGATTTTCTCAATGGGCATGCCAGAGCAACCTCTCACACCCGTTACCGAATTCGATCCCGAAGACGAATACCGCCCCGAACCTGAGCCTGAACCGCAGCTTCCCGCCTGGATGGATGGCAGCCTGCGCATTGGTATTCACACCTCGATCGCTGGAAGCTACCTCCACGCCCTCGAAGCCGCGCGAAAACTGGGCTGCAACGCGCTCCAAATATTCTCCTCAAGTCCGCGCATGTGGCAGCGTGGGTCGGCGCGCATCTCCGACGTTGACGCCATTACCTTTCGCGCGCGGCGGGAAGAACTGGGCCTCGGGCCGCTGGTCATTCACGCGAACTATCTGATCAATTTGGCGGCAGCGCAGCCCATGCCGCAGACCCGCTCCATCCAGGCATTCCATGAAGAGTTGGTGCGCGGGGTGCTGCTGGGTGCGGATTTCCTGGTCGTGCATCCTGGCTCGCGGGGCGAGTCCACCCCGGAACAATCCGTAGCAACAATTGTGGAGTCACTGAAGCAGGCCGCAAAACGCGTGCCGCTCGGCAGACTGCGCATCTTAATCGAAAACACCGCGGGGATGGGAACCGCTGTCGGCTCGCGGCTGGAAGAGGTAGGGGATATCCTCAACAGGCTCGGCGCAGTCCCTGCGGGGGCATGCCTCGACACGGCTCACCTCTTTGCAGCGGGATATGACATCAAAAGCGCAAGCGGCTTGGCATCTACAATCGAAGTCATCGAACAAACGATTGGGCTGGACAGCGTTCCGGTATTCCATGTGAACGATTCTAAGATCCCTCTTGGCGGCCGCGTTGACCGCCACCAGCACATCGGCCAGGGCAAAATTGGAGCCCAAGCCTTCCAGCGAATCTTGACCCATCCTAGGCTGGGAGCGGCGGCGCCCCAGGGCTTGCCCGGTCGGGCGTTTTTGCTCGAAACGCCGATCGACGACCCCGGCGACGACCGCCGCAACGTCGCGAAGCTGTGGGAGTTGGCTGGATTGAAGAATCAAGCGCCCGCAGCGGAGAAGGGCTTCTCCATGCTCACGGCCGCCGCAAAGAGAAAGCTCTCAACATCGGCCTCGTCCAGACCGCGGCGATCGAAAAAGAATTCGGGTACAAAAACCAGGAAAACAAAATCCGCTAAGAAAAAGAAAGCGGCAAACAAGGCAAAGAAATCGCGGAGAAGGGGATAGCAAGGCGTGGCGGAGTCCAACCAACAAGTGCCGGGATCGGGCCACGATCCTCAGTCCAAAGGGTCGGGTTACGATCCCCAGGCAATTGAGGCGAAGTGGCAGGGTCGCTGGGCCGAGGCTCGCGTTTTCGAGACCGAGGCGGATCCGTCAAAGCCGAAGTATTACGTTCTCGAAATGCTGCCTTACCCCTCCGGCATGCTCCACATGGGCCACATGCGCAACTACACCATCGGAGACGTCGTCGCGCGCGTAAAGCGCATGCGCGGATTCAATGTTCTTCACCCGATGGGTTGGGATGCCTTTGGTTTGCCTGCCGAAAACGCCGCGATTCAGAACAACACGCATCCGCGAACCTGGACGAACAGCAACATCGCGCAATTCCAGAAGGTGCTCCGGCGCTTCGGCTTCAGCTACGACTGGCGCCGCGAGATCTCCACCTGCGAGCCTGAGTATTACCGCTGGAACCAATGGTTCTTCCTTCGGATGCTGGAGCGCGGGCTGGCCTATCGCAAAAAGAGCCGCGTCAACTGGTGTCCCAAATGCTGCACCGTGCTGGCCAACGAACAGGTAGTCAATGGCTTCTGCTGGCGGCACGAGGACACTCTCGTCGAGTCACGCGAGATTGAGCAGTGGTTCCTGAAAACGACGGCCTACTCGGATCAGTTGCTCGATGACCTGAAGCAGCTTGAAGGCGCCTGGCCCGAACGCGTCATCACTATGCAACGGAACTGGATCGGGAAGTCACAGGGCGCTCGCGTGAAATTTGCAGTCGCCGAAGTGGCGGGTGCCGCGCCCATCGAAGTTTTCACGACGCGCATCGACACGATTTATGGCGCTACGGCGGTCATCCTTGCTCCGGCCCATCCCCTCGTATGTAAGCTTCTCGAAGGTTCCCCGAATCGCCCTGAATTGGAAGCCAAGCTCTTGCAGCTAAAGCAAGGTTCCCTGAAGGCGGAAGATCTTGCCGCCGCGGAGAAAGTAGGCTTCTTCACCGGCGGGTATGCGGCGAACCCCTTCAATGGCGAAAAAATTCCCATTTGGGTCGGCAATTTCGTTTTGATGGAATACGGCACTGGCGCCGTGATGTGCGTTCCCGCTCATGACCAGCGCGATTTCGAATTCTGCCGCAAGTACGGCCTGCCCATTCGAATCGTCGTTCAGCCGCTCGAAGGCCAACCGCTTGTCGAAGAAAAAATGACCGCAGCGTTCGACGAACACCAAAAAGGAAAACTCTTCAATTCCGGTCCATACACCGGCCTCTCGCCCCTAGAGGCCATCACAAAGATGACGGCGTTTGCCGAGCAGAAGGGCTTTGGCAAAAGGGAAGTCATTTTCCGTCTGAAAGATTGGGGCATTTCGCGGCAACGCTACTGGGGCACTCCGATCCCAGTGGTTTACTGCCAGAAACACGGCACGGTGCCGGTCCCGGACAAGTATCTACCCGTCCTTCTGCCGCCGAATCCGAAGCTCACCGGAATGGGTGAATCGCCGCTCGCGGCCACTTCAGAGTTCGTCAACACGACTTGCCCGAAGTGCGGCGGCCCCGCGCGGCGCGAAACCGATACCATGGACACCTTCGTCGATTCCTCTTGGTATTTTTACCGCTACTGCGATGCCCACAACGACAAAGCGCCTTTTGATTCCGCGAAGGTCGCGTACTGGTTTCCGATTGACCAGTACATCGGCGGCATCGAGCACGCCATCCTGCACCTCCTCTATTCACGTTTCTGGTGCAAGGTAATGCGCGATCTCCGCATGATTCAGCACGACGAGCCGATCGCGCGCCTGTTTGCGCAGGGCATGGTGCTAAAGGACGGAAAGGCCATGTCCAAATCGCACGGCAACGTCGTCGGTGCGCTGGACATGGCGGAACAGTACGGTGCCGACGTAGGGCGCCTGTACACGCTCTTCGCCACGCAGCCCGAAAGAGATCTCGAGTGGAGCGAGGAGAGCATCGAAGGCTCCTGGCGCTTTCTGAATCGTGTGTACCGGCTTGTGGATCGCCACGCAGGCGCATTGCGAGGCGTCAAGAATTGGGACTTCGGCCCAAGATCGTTATCAGAGAGAGAAAGGGAGCTAATCCGCAAGACCTACCAAACCTTGCAGCGCGTGACGCAGGACTTTGAGACGCGCTGGCACTTCAATTCGGCAATTGCGCTCATCATGGAGCTGACCAACGAGATCTATGCGCGGGAGCCCCTTGAACAGGGGATTCGCCCCGAGCTCCGCAAAGAAGTCTTGGAAATGCTGACACTGATGCTGGCGCCAATGGCGCCTCATCTCGCCGAGGAACTGTGGGAGATGCTAGGTCATTCCGACGGGCTGTGGAACGCAAAATGGCCGTACTTAGGCGTGGAACAAGAAGAACTTGCACGCGACAAAGAAGTAGAAATCGTGGTCCAAGTGAACGGTCGCGTCCGTGCCACGCTGAAGGTCGCAGCGGGGCTCGGTGAAGCTGAACTCGTGCCCAAAGCGCTCGCGGAACCCGCCGTCGCACGGCACATTGACGGCAAGCGCGTCGTGAAACGCATCGTCGTGCCGGACAAGCTTGTGAACATCGTGGTTGCTTAGGCTTGTGTGCAGTCGCCGGCTTTAGCCCGGCGCTCCGCCACTGGTCAACGGGCGGATGCAATCACGGGGGGCGATTATGGCAACAGGAGCAACGATGCAGGAAGACCAGCAAAAGCCGAAGTCCGAGCTTGGCGGCGTAGTTGTCCTGGATTTCGGCGGACAGTACACGCAGCTAATTGCTCGCCGCATCCGCGAGCAACAAGTCTTCTCCGCCATCCTGCCCTGCACGGCCTCCATCGGCGAAATCCGCAAACTCCAGCCGGCTGGACTAGTCCTCTCCGGTGGTCCGAGCTCCGTTTATGACGCGGACGCGCCGAAATGCGACCCCCAAATATTATCGCTCGGCATTCCCGTGCTCGGAATTTGTTATGGCATGCAGTGGCTCACACACGCTCTCGGCGGCAAGGTGGAGAAGGCCGACCGGCGCGAATATGGCCGCGCGCAGCTCAACGTGAAGAATGAGGGCTCGTCTTTCGAATCACAGCTCTTTGCCGGCGTCCCCGCCTCTTTACGCGTCTGGAATAGCCACGGCGATCATGTCCGCGCGCTGCCTCCGGGATTCCACGCAACCGGGCGCACCGAGAATGCCATCGCCGCGGTCGAGGACCCCGCGCGGAAGATTTACGCCGTCGAGTTTCATCCCGAGGTCAATCACACCGACCGCGGAACGGAAATTCTCCGCAACTTTCTCTTCCGTGTTTGCAACGCGGAGCCCAAATGGAGCGGCTCTGCTTTTATCGAGGAGACTACCGAAGCCATTCGAACGAAAGTTGGCAACAGCCGGGCCATCTGCGCCTTGAGCGGCGGCGTTGATTCCACCGTCGCCGCCGTTTTGGTTCACCGGGCGATGGGCGACCGGCTCACCAATATTTTCGTAAACACGGGGATGCTTCGGAAGAACGAATTCGAGCACACCTTGGAAATGCTCCGTGACCGCCTGGGCCTGCGCGTCATCGGTGTCGACGCCTCCGACCGTTTCTTGGCTCAGGTGAAGGGCGTCACCGACCCGGAAGAAAAACGCAAGCGCATCGGAAGGGAATTCATCGCCGTTTTCGCGGAGGAAGCGCAGAAGCTCCAACGCGGCGATGCTCAAGGCGAGATCCGCTACCTGGTGCAGGGAACGCTCTATCCTGATGTGATTGAGTCCGTTTCGGTCAAGGGACCCTCAGCGACGATCAAGACCCATCACAACGTCGGCGGCTTGCCGGAAAACATGCCCTTCTCGCTTATCGAACCTCTGCGCGATCTTTTCAAAGATGAAGTCCGCCGCATCGGCCGGGATCTCGGCCTCCCCGGCGAGATCCTTTCGAAACATCCTTTCCCCGGACCAGGACTGGCCGTGCGGCTTCTCGGCGAAATCACGCCCGAGCGTCTCGATACCCTGCGTGAGGCCGACGCCATCGTCGTGGAAGAAATTCGCCTCGCCGGCCTTTACGACAAAGTGTGGCAGGCCTTCGCCGTGCTTCTCCCCGTGCGCAGCGTCGGCGTGATGGGCGACTACCGTACCTACGGGCTGACCATCGCAGTCCGCGTTGTGGAATCCGAAGACGCGATGACGGCCGATTGGGTCCGTCTGCCCGGTGAGGTGCTCGAGCGTATGTCGACCCGCATTGTGAATGAAGTCCGGGGAGTTACCCGCGTCGTCTATGACATCAGTTCGAAGCCGCCGGGAACAATTGAATGGGAATGAAGGAGCTGCCGGGAACGAGCGTGCGGGAAGAGAGGAACTAACCTTGGAAGCGACTCGAGCGTCTGAGGTTAAAGCACAGCAAAAAAACAGGCCGCGCGGCGGGGCGGCGCGGCCCATCTATAAGGTCCCAATACGTCAAACACAACTGCCGGCCCGAAAGAATGGCAAAACTACCGGTTGGCCATCTTCTGGGCCATGTAGAGTACGAGTTTGCGATCTTCTTCTTCCACTTTGCCCAGCAAGCGGCGAAGCTTGTTGAGAAAGCGTGCATCTTTACCGGCACTGCCCCATGCGACGTCATCCGACGATTTCCGCTTGGGAAGGTTCGGCAATTGCGGCGGTTCTTCGCCGTCATAAAAGAGTTGATAGAGTGGGCACTCGAGAGCACGCGCAAGCTTTTCCAGCGTTTCAATGGCGGGGACAGTATGACCATTCTCTACGCGGGAAATGTAACAACGAAGTAAACCTGTGCGCTTCTCGATGTCGCCCTGGGAGAGTTTCTTTTCTTCGCGCAGAGCGCGAAGACGGTCACCAATAATCATGGTTTTTATTATTCCACGTAGGTACAGGGTAAGCAAGTAAAAACTTGCTTATCTTATTTTTAATGCTTTAGGCCCCCGCCCAGGAGAAACACAGGGTAAATTGTACGTAACCGGATTCATATGGCACGCGTCCCAAAACTAGAGCCTTCGGAAGCCCCACCCGGCTCGGCTGGGAACAGGAGGCGTGGTCCCCAGGCGCTGGGCGCGACCGACGATCGGGAACTCGTCCGGCGGGCGCAGTCGGAGGATCAGGAGGCGTACGAAGAGTTGGTGCGCCGCCACCAGCACCGTGTCTTCGCCGTTGCGGGCGGCATCCTTCGTCGGCGCGAAGATGTGGAGGACATCGCGCAGCAGGTTTTTGTGAAGGCCTATTTCTCGCTGAAACGGTTCGATCAACGAGCGGCCTTCAGCACCTGGCTCTATAAGATCACAGTGAATGAATGCTGGGATCTGCTGAGAAAGAAAAAGGTTAGGCCGTTAGTCTACGAATCGGACCTGAGCGAGGAGCAGGCTCGTCAGGTGGGCGCGGCGGAAGAAAAGGACGGTGGAGGTCCTGATATCAGCGAAAAGCTCGTAGCGCGGCAGCGCGTCGAGCGCCTTCTGGATGGACTTGATGAGCGGGACCGTACCATGCTGATCCTGAAGGAAGTGGAGGGTTTCGCCGTCGAAGAAATTGCCCGGATTCTGGATTTGAATGCCAATACCGTGAAGGTTAGGCTCTTCCGGGCCCGGCGCAGGATCGTCAGCAAGGCCCGCAAGCGTGGGGTATGAGTGGGCCTGACACGCAGGGAGAGAATGGCCTGAGAAGATTAAGAGTTTTTAAGAATTGCGATTGGAAGTAAGGAGCCGGATATGTGGAGTCCGCTAAGAAACGCTAAGAGCCAATGTCACGAATTCCAGGTCCGCTTGGAAGAGACGGCGGAGACCCTCCCTGACGCGAAGGAGCCGGCCGAGCTTCTCGCGGCACTGCCCCAGGAACAGCAAAGTCACGCGGCGGCGTGTGAGAATTGCCGGACCGCGTCCGAAGAACTGCTGCTGACCCGTGGGCTGCTCAGGGACTTTCCTTCTCGCGCCAACCTCGCGGGACCCTGGTTTGCTTCACGGGTTATGGCCGCGATTGCAGAGCGGCATTCGAATCTCCGGAGCGCGGAAAGCGCCTGGGCAGCTATCCCCCGGCTGGCTTCGAGGCTCACTTGGGTTTCGGCCGCACTTCTTTTGGTGGCGAGCACGTGGTTGTTCGAAAGACCCGTGCAACCGCCCACGGAAGCTAACCAGGAAACTCTGTTTGAGAATTCACAGCCACCGGCAGGTCAGGACGATGTGCTGGTGAGCCTGGCGGAGAGGCAGCAATGACAAGTTCTTCAGCCACGCGCAAAGCCGCAGCGTGGGTGGGCGCCGTTTTCATACTGGGCGCGGCGCTCGGCGGCGTCCTGGGTTATGTGTTTGCGCATCGGAGCTACGCCTCGACCAGCGCACCGCTTAGCGACCAGGCAAGGCGCGCTCATCGGGTTCAACAACTGACGCAGGAGCTCACTTTGACAGACGCGCAGGCGCAGCAGTTGGACGCTATCATCACCAGAGTGCAAGGCGAGTATCGAACGATTCGCAAACAAACCGACCCGCAGATTGATCAGGCGCGCCAGAGAGGGCGCGATGAAATCAGGGCGATTCTAACGCCGGAGCAGAAACCGAAATTCGAGGCTTTTCTGAAACGAATGGATGAGGAACGGATGCGCAACGCATCCAAATAAACCCATCATAAGCCTACATCGCCCTTCGCCACGACTACAGTCAGTTTGCGCGCCCGAGATCAGAGCTTGACGATGAGCTTGCCGGTGTTTCCCCCGCTGAAGAGCATGTTGATGGCGTCGGGGGCTTTTCCGAGGCCTTCCACGATGGTTTCCCGGTCTTTGAGTTTGCCGAACATTTTCCATTTGCCGAGCTGCGTGGCGCCTTCCATGAACCTTGATACATAATCGATGATGAGGAAGCCCTGCACCCGCAGGCGCTTGACGATGACGATCCCCAAATTCGCGAATCCGGGGTCCTGCTTCGTGTAGCCGGAGATCAATCCGCACAAAGCGACGCGGCCAAAAAGATTCATGCGGCTCAAAACTTCCTGCATGATTTCGCCGCCGACATTTTCGTAGTCGATGTCGATGCCATTGGGCGTAGCGGCGGCGAGTTTTTCTTTCCAGTCCGGGTGCTTGTAATTGATCGCCGCGTCGAAACCCAGGTCATCGGTCAGCCATTTGCATTTTTCATCCGTTCCGGCGATACCCACGACTCGGCAGCCGTGGATTTTTCCGATCTGGCCGGCGATGCTGCCGGTGGCGCCTGCGGCTGCGGAAACGACCAGCGTTTCGCCTTTTTGCGGCTTGGCGATTTCCGTCATTCCGAAATAGGCGGTGAGACCGGTGATTCCAAGCACGCCGAGAAAGGTGGTATCCGAGACAAAGGGAATCGAGGGGACCTTCTGGAAGGGCATCTTCTCTTGTGCGCGGATGACGACCCAGTCTTGCAGGCCGGTCATGCCCATAACTTTGTCGCCCTTCTTGAATTCCGCGTGACGCGATTCGACGATTTCCGCTAGACCAAGAGCGCGCATGACTTCGCCGATGGCCACCGCGGGCAAGTAGGTGTCCACCGCCATCCAGACGCGCATGGTCGGATCGATTGACAGATACTTGACGCGTGCGAGCGCTTCACCCTCTTTCAATTCCAGCACGGGAGATTCCACGAGCTGGAGATCGTCCGGCGCAAGAAGTCCTTTGGGGCGCGATTGCAGACGAAGCTGGCGATTGGTCGCTGGCATCTAGGAGTTCACTTTCCCCGTATGACTCCGGCCACGGCGAAAATCAAAGAGAGATTCCTCGTCGCCTTCGGCTCCTCGGAATGACGTGCTTAAGGGTTTGCCCCTCATCAGAAGGGAATATCCTCGTCGGAGATTTCCGGGCCGGAGGGGCCAGCGCCCCCGCCGCCGAAATCGTCGGCGGGAGCGGCATGAGACTCGCCCTCGTCTCCGCCGGAGCGTCCGCCGCCTGCGCCGGCGCCAGCTCCCGCCGCTGCGCCTTCGGCGCGGCCACCGAGCATGCGGAAGTTGCTGGCGACGATTTCAAAGCTGGTGCGCTTCTGGCCTTCCTTGTCCTGCCATTCGCGTGACTGGATGCGGCCTTCGATGAATATCAAGGAACCCTTCTTTAGATACTGTTGCGCGATTTCGGCTTGCTTGCCCCAGACCACGATCTTGTGCCACTCGGTACGCTTCTGGCGTTCGCCGTTGCGGTCTTTGTAGGATTCGTCAGTGGCGACAGAAAAGTTGGCGACGGCCTGGCCGCCGCTGGTGTAGCGCGTTTCTGGATCGCGGCCCAGACGGCCGACGAGAATGACTTTGTTAACGGACATACATTCCCCCTAACGAGGACGAGCGGGGCGAAGAGAGATCCCTCGTCGCTGCGCTCCTTCGGGATGACGATCCTTGTCGGATCGCCACTTTATTCACTGACATGGGAATCTCCTTGCGGCGAGCACAATAGCAGATGGGAAGTAATGAAGCAAAGACGCAAAGAAGTAAGAACATGAGGCGGGAAGAGGTGCAGGGCACAAATAACGGCGTAAACGGGACAAGCGGGATGACAAAAAACCAAGATGGCGACCTGAAGGTCGCCGCTACGAAAGCGAAGAGGCCGGGAAAAGACCCGTGCCAAGTCGGACAGGCTGAAGCCTGTGCCACTAAAACCCAGGGCGGTCAGTGGGGAACGGTGCCGAATTGCGTCGCCAAGCGAGAGGCGCGAGCGGTGGCGATCTGGGCCGGTGTGAGATTGTACGCGGCTTGATAAGCTTGGTACATCAAATTGTAATGGTCGCGATCCAGATCCAGCAAACCGAGCAAGTGTCCGAGTTCGTGGGCCAGGACCCTGCCAAAGGTGGGATCGCCGAGAGAGGGAATAATGGCCGCGGTGAGCGGCTCGGCGGACATTCCTCCGAGATGGCTGCTCTTGAACTGATTTACCAGCAAGAGGCTCACTGCTGACTTGGGCGGAAACTGGCGCGCCAGGAAAAAGAATCCGGCATCGTCGACGACCTCGACGTTGTTGGGCGCGGCAGTGCTCGCCGGGGAGAATGACCTCAGGACAAAGCAGATGTCCGCAGGAAGCCAGATCTGGTTTGCCAGTTCGAATCCGCGGCGCACGGCGGCTTCGGTTACACGCGGAGCGATGAGCTGCACATCCTCGACGCGCCGGGTCTGAACTTGAGTAACGCGTCCGACCTGGACGGGGACTTGCTGGACTCGAAAAGTCGATACCTTCAGGCTGATGCAGTGAGCATCAACGGGGATGATGAGCGGCATGGAGTCCTCCTTCAGGAGCGCTGCGCGGCTGGTCTGCGACTGGTGCGCGAAAAAGGCTTTGCCAGGCGAGTACCTGGCCGCCGTCACGGTATCGAATGATCGCAGACAAAGGGAAAACCGGCGTAGCAAATTGAGCGCGGACATGGTTGAGAAAAAACCAAAGATGGCGACCTGAAGGTCGCCGCTACGAAAGCGAAGAAGCAGGGCTAAAGCTCGCCAATTCTAGGGTTGAATCGAAGGACTGCCTATTGGCAGGTTAGAGACAAGAAGGATTTTTGCTCAAAGTGGCACTGCTGGCCAGGAGGACAGGAAGAAAGCGCGGGCGGGAGGAGCAACTTCGGCGAGGGCAAGAGCGAGGGCTGGGGCAGCGGCTACCGAGCGGCCGCGGTGATCGCCACGCCCAATTCTTTCAACTTGGCGCGGGCGCGGCGGTCTTCTTCGGTGCCGGGATAGCGCTTGATGACTTCGCGCAGCTCGCGAATACCGGCTGGTTTCTGGCCGAGCTCAATGAGCGCCATGCCTTTCTTCAGGCGCGCGGTGGCGAGCTTGAAGCTCTTCGGGTAGAGGGTCAGCACCTTGTCATATTCCGCGACGGCTTGGCCGTATTGTCTTTGTGAGTAGGCGATTTCACCGAGATAGAACTGCGCGTTGGAGGCGAGGTCGGTGTCGCTATAATACTTCAGATAGTCCAGGAACTCCTGCCGGGCGAGGTCATTCTTGCCGCTGGTGATGTCGCGCAAACCGTTGGAATAGAGCATGTCGGCGGAGGGAGGGGTGCTGCCGGTGGCCGGGGAAAAGCCGCCGCTGGAGGAGGGCGGGTTCGCCGCATTGCCAGGATTGGAGCCGCTGGGAGCAGTACCGGTCGAAATCTTGGCGTCAAGACTCTGCACGCTGTTTTGCAGGTCCACGAGCTGCTGGTTCAATTTGCCCAGACGCGATTTGATTTCCTCGAGATTGTCCGAGAGTCCCTGGACCTGCGTGGACATGGTGTCCAGACGAGCGCCGGAGTTGGCCTGGACGTCCTGGACGGATTTCTGGAGCGAACCCATAGTGGCGCTAAGCTTATTGACACTGTCGCCCGACTGCTCGACGAGTGTACGCATGGCGGTATGGTCCTGCGTGATTTGCGTGGCCATGTCTTTCTGGCCCTGGAGAATGGAAGTGACGTCGCGCTGCAGCTCAATGATCTCCCGGGCGACGGCTTCGGCCGGGCGCGGGCCAACCAGACTGCCCGCGAGAGCGCCGGCAAAGACCGCGGCGCCGAATATGGCAACATTGCGGATACGCATAAAAATCCTCCTAGCGACACCCTACAGTTTAAGGAATTGATTCCGGCCAGGGAAGAACAATGTCAAAGCCGGTCCAGCTCACGGCCCCAGGTGCGGCCGGGGTCCGACCGATTCTACAATGACCGCTGAGCGGTCAACTCTACTGTGACCGCAAAGCGGTCAACTCACTCTAACGGCAGAGCCGCGGGCGAGCAAGAAGCTGCTGCGCCACGCGGCTCTGAATAATTAAGGGATCAGGAACAAACTTGAGCGAGGTCCCTTGTTTCCACGCTCATTCGCATGACGACTCTTCACCGGGCCGTCACTTGGCCATGATGAAGTGGCCGCGGCGGTTGGTCTGCCAGCACTCCTCGCTGCTCTGGGTACAGAAGGGCTTTTCCTTGCCGTAGCTGACGGTGCTCAGGCGGTCGGCGGAAATTCCTAGCGAAACGAGATACTGCTTCACGGCGTTGGCGCGGCGATCGCCCAGCGCGAGGTTGTATTCGGTCGAACCGCGCTCGTCGCAGTGACCTTCAATGGTGACTTTCACCTGCGGATAGTTGCGAAGGAAGTCGCCCGTCTTGCCCAGCGCTTCACGAGCGTCGGCGCGGATGTCCGCTTTGTTGAAGTCAAAGTAAGCGTCTTGAACTAACCGGTTGAAGAGACTCTCGATGGATTCCTTCGGCTGCTCCACGGGCGGCGGAGGAGGTTGAGCGACGGTAACGCGCACGCTCTGATCGGCCGAGCCCCCGGGACCGCTGGCGGTGATGGTGTAGGTGGTGGAGTCGGACGGGGTCACCTTGGTGGAGCCTTGCGCCGTGACCGCACCCACTTCGGGCGCGATCGTGAGTTGCGTCGCGTCGGTGGAAGTCCAGCTCAGGGTGGAGGACTCGCCCTTGTTGATGGAGGTTGGATTAGCCTGCAGTGTCACGGTTGGACGCGCGGGCGGAGGTGCGGCAGGTGCAGGTGCCGGAGGCGGCGGAGCGGCCGGCTTCTTGGCGCAGCCTGCGCCAAATAGGGTGACGGTTATAGCAACAATTAAGGCCCCGCGGTAGAGAGAGCTAAAAACCCGATTCATTCGTATCCTCCTCAGCAAAAGAATCCCCGTAATCGTCCCACCGGAGCCAACATCCTACCACCAGCGGGCTGGTATGGGGAAATACCTCGTGTCACGATATATTATACGTCGTGTCCGCAACTTAGATGATTCAAAAACTGTCCCGGCAGCATCACTTCGGCGACCAATTGGGCGACTCGTTATGCCCCGTGGTCGTGAGCTGATGGGGCTGCGAACCGTCCGCAAGCATAACCCAGATTTGCCGCTCGCCGTTGCGCGTAGATTCAAAAACAATGTGGCGGCCATCCGGCGCCCAACTGGGGCGCTCGTTGCGGCCCGCGTCGCGGGTCAGCTCGATAATCTGCCGCGAGGTGGGCTCCATCACGTAGATATCGTAGTTCCCGCTGGGCCGCCGCCAACTGAACGCCAGGATTTGTCCGTTGGGCGACCAAGCCGGGTCGATCAGGTAGCCCTTGTCCGGAAGGTCGAGCTCGACGTTGTTCGTGCCGTCCGCGTTCATCATATAGAGCTTGGGGATGCCTCCGCGGTCACTGACGTATACGACGCTCTGTCCCGTCTTGGGGTTCCAGCTAGGGGAAGTGCTCGCGCCAGCGGAGAAAGTAACGCGCTTGGGACGGGCGCCATTGACGTCAGAAACGAAGATTTCGGGATTGCCAAGCATCGAGGAGGAGAACATGATTTGCGAGCCGTCCGGGGACCATGCCGGGGCGCTGTTCGTTCCCCTGTAATGCGGAAAGGAGACCACCTTTCCCAATTCCATGGAATACATGCAGATTTGCGGGCTCACCAGCCGCTCGTATGGCTCGTAACAGGTGAAGGCGACGCGTGAAGCGTCCGGCGACCAGCGCGGAGTCAAGGAGATAGAGTGAAGCGAGGTCAGCGGCCGCTGGTTGGCGCCGTCGTAATCCATCACCCAGACTTCCTTTGCGCCCGTGCGAGAACTGACGAAAGCGATCTGCGTGGACGCGATGCCGGGCAACCCGCCGGAAAGCCTGCCGATAATCTCATCGGCGAATTGATGCGCGAATTTCCTCACTTGGGCATCCGTGGGCGCGCCGCGATAGACCTTGCCGACCACGGATTGCGGCGTGGTGCTTCTCACGTCGTAAAGCCAAGCCTCTATCGCCACCTCCGCCGAAGTTTCGCCCAAGTTCCCGAAGGCCACAAGATTGGCATTGACGGGCGGGTCGGACCAGGCTTGGTTCTTAAGCTCGGGGGGAGTAGTGGGCGCGAGCACTGGGTAGAAACTCGGGCTGACGAGCTCGAGGATTCCGCTGAAGGCGAGATCGTCGCGAACGACCTGTGTGAATTGCGCGGAGTGGGTTTTTGCAAGATCGACCCGCCGGCCAAAATCGGCGACGGCCACATTGGGTTTCTTGGCATCCATGCCGATGGCCACGTGAAACCAATCCTGCCCGGCCGCCGGCTTCGCAGATAGTGAAAAGACGACCAAGACCAAGACAGCATTCAGACCTATGCGCTTCGATTGCACCCTCACCTCCTGCTGTTTGTCAAACTGTGGCCGGCAGAATTCACGTCTTTAGCGAATTCCCGGCGGATTGAAATCCAGTGTCGCGACAACATAGCCGCCGGAATAATCACCGGGCAGCTTTGCTAAGGGGTTGGAGCTGAGCACGGCGCGATACGCCGAGTTGTCATAGGATGAGTTTCCGCTGGACTGGGAGATATGCACGTCCTTGAGCGAGCCGTCGCGGTTGATGGTAAAGGTGATGGAGCAACGAATGGTGCGCGAGTTGCGTGCGCTGGCATCGATGGTCCACTGTTGCCAGTTGCCGTAAATGCGATTCTTCACGGCTTCAATGTACCAGCCGTAGCGAGTGGCGAAATCAGTGCCGCCCTGACCCAAAATCGAGACGCCGCTGGACTCGTTGCCGCGAGTTGGGGCTGTTCCGGTCGGCAGGTCCGGGCTGCCTTGGTTGCCGTAGGGAATGGCGTTAGGCGGCGGGGGAGTCTTGATTGGGTCTACTTTTGACTTGTGCGAGGGCGGCAGGGGTTTTTCTTTCTCAAATTTTGGAATTTTGGCGGCGTCGGTCTTCGGCTCAGGTGGCTTCGGCGGTTCTTCTTTGTAAAGGCCTTTGGTCGGATCGACAGCCTTGCTCTCTGGCACAACAACAGGCTCTTTGGGCATGGGAATCGCGGCTCTGCTCACCAGATTAACTTTCGTCCCGCCCAGCTCTCCTCCAACTCCGCCCCAGGCATTTCCACGATATTGAATATAAGCGCCGACGACGATGGCGATCGCCAGGGCCGCATGGAAGATGATGGAGTACACGATGAACTTCTTGAGCCGGAGGTCCTCCGAATTGGCGAACGTGGTGGTCATCTTTATCACAATGCTGATGTTGTTGATGCCGGACTGACGCAGCGCATCGACGACGGCGGCGAAACTGCCGAAGGGAACGGTCTCATCACAGCGGAGGAAGACGCCCTCTTTGGTATCCTTCAATTGCGCCTTGATCCGGGAGCCGAGCTGGTGGATGTTGACGGGTTCATTGCCGAGGTACACGCGCTGGGCCTTGTCTACGGTGACGACCAGGCGCTCCTGGTTAATCTCCTTGACCGTTCGCGTCTTCGGAACATCCACCTCGATGCCGGACTGAAGGATGGGCGCCGTAATCATGAAAATAATCAGCAGGACGAGAACAACATCGATGAACGGCACCATGTTGATCTCGGAGAGCGAGGTGTGCGTTTGTTTGGTGAGTAGCGGCATAGCGTTGAATCGCGGCAGCGCCCGACCGGCCGCAAAAACCTAAGTAAAAGTCTTCTCGATTTGGGCCCCGACTTCAAGTGCAAAAGTGTCGAGCCTTTGCGCCAGATCGCGGATATTCTGCAAGAAGTGATTGTAGAAAATGACAGCTGGAATAGCCACAAATAAGCCCGCAGCGGTGGTAATCAGCGCCTCGGCGATGCCCGGCGCCACAGCGCGCAGGCTTGCTGCGCCGGCATTGCCGAGACCGGCAAAAGCGTCGATGATGCCCCAAACGGTGCCAAATAGCCCGATGAACGGCGTGACGGAGCCGGTGGTGGCCAGCCACGACATGCCTTTTTCCACCCGCCGAACTTCTTCGGCGGCAGCGAGTTGCATGCTTACCGTGACCGCCTGCAAGCTCTTCAGTTTGCCCACCGGATGCGGATTGCCGCTGCCCACCTGGCTTTGCAGTTCGCGATAGCCCGCGGAATAAACGGTAGCGAAAGGCGAGCCCGCCGAGGCCAGCGCCTGAGGATTGGCGACTCCCTTCGTCGCGCGAAAGATGCGCAGAAACTGGTCGCTCTTCCGGCGCACGCGCCCAAAAGCCCCGAGCTTCTGAAAGATCATCGCCCAGGAGATTATTGAGAAAAAACCCAGCAGGATGAGGATGCCGCGGGCAACCCACCCCGTTTCTGAAAGGATGTTGCCCAGATCGGCCACAAAGATTGCTGCAATTAGGAAATGAATGATTCAGCCCCTCAGCAAAAGCAAAATTTTCCCGACTTCAGGAACGTAGCACACGCACCAAGAGCGGTCAAACAAATGAGATGCACAATTTGGGGGTACTGCTGCCTCTTTGGATACAAAGGGAAATGGCTAGGGAGCGCCAGAACCGGCCTCATAAACAACGAGGCGGGCCGCGGGAGCGCCGTCTTCTTCCTGTTCGGGGGCATAAACGCGGTGAGTTTCTAGGTCGATCGCCAGGCTGTGTACTTTCTTCTGCACCGGCACGTCCGCGAGCTTGCGGAAGTGATTCTGGTCATCCATCTGGATCACGCTAATCGCACCCGAATAGCACGCCACGTACACGCGCTTCAGGCCGGGGTCAAACTTGACGACATCGGCCCCGGAAGGGAGAGGCAATTCCTGAATCACTTGGTTTTTGTCGAGGTCGAACACCGCCAGCAGATTATTGTCCTCGCAAACAAGGAAGGCCCGGTGCTGCTCCGACGCCAGCGCCATGCCATGATTGCCCCGGCATCGGCCTACCGGATATTGCGCGAGAACGCCGTCGTTCTTGGGATCAATCACGGCAAAGCGGTTCGTGTCCTGTAAGTTGACGTAGACCTTCTGTGCCACCGAATCGTACTGCGGCATGCCCGTCTCACTTGCAAAGTGCAGCGTCCTAACGATCGTGTCCGTGCGAACGTCGACAATGGCCTCGGCCTTCCCGCGCTCATCCGAGACGTACAACTTGTAGAAAGGAGCGGCGTAAGTACTTCCATCAGGTTTTGCTTCGGTCGGTAGCTTTTTGATGACCTTTCTTTGGGCGATGTCGATCACGCCGATGGTGTTGTCGCCCGCGTTGGAGGTATAGACCTTCTTTCCGTCCGGAACATACTCGATGCCTTCCGCACCCGGCGTGTCCGCAATCACGGCCGCCACCTGGCTACTTCTTGTGTCCACGAAATACGTTTGGTTGCCGTACATGTGGGCAACGAGGACGAAATGATCGTCCGGATCGATGGTCAGATAATCAAAGCGTTTTCCCTTCGGCCCGGGCAAATCGATCGCCGCGATCTTCTTGAGCGGCAGCTTCTGGGCGGGCGCAGAGAAGACTCCCCCGGCAGCGATCCCGATCAAAAGAATTGCCAAAGCTGATTCTCTCTTCATGCTTGTCCCTTTGCGGAGCCTCCGCGACTTGCGCTGGCCGCCGTCACTTCCCGAGGACATCGAGCGCGGCGCGGAACCCTTGCGCCAGTTGAGTGGCCGAGCCGTGGCCCCAATAGTGAAGGAAAATGACCACCGGCTGCGTGCCGATCATGTGATGGTGAATCGCAACAACGCTCAAATTATGCGCGCGGAGCGTCTTCAGCACCGCGTTCACCTCGCTCTCGCGCATGGCAATGTCGCCGGCAATTTGCGAGTCCGCGTCGGAGCCGCTGAAGGCCGCCCAAGAATTCAGTCCCATCCTCGCATTGATTGCCGCTCCCATTTCCGTGACGTGCATATCGTCGCGGCCCGCCGTGAATTTGAACACCGGACCGGTCTTCTCGCCCTCAAAGCCAACGATTTTGTTGAGAGCAGCGGTGTCCAGGGATCCGGTTGGTGCTGCGCTACCGGCGGGCGCGCTTTTCTTCGCGTCGCCCGCCGGCGTGGACACGTGGCCGATGAGATCAAGCGCCGGTTTCAAAGAGCGAGCAAGACTCATCGCCTCTCCATGCCCGTGAACGTGCATGAAAAAGATGCGCGGGTCATCAAAGAAAAAATGGTTGTGAAGCGCGGTGACCTCGATACCATGCTCGAGCAGGGCAGAAAGGACTGGGTTAACCTCCTCCTGTGTCAGGACGAGATCGCCCATCAGCACTTCCGTTCCGCCGTCGCCCTTGGTCATGGCCACCCAGCCGCCAAAACCAAAGGGCGTCGGAGTTGCGCGGCCGGCAATGGTCACCTGCAAATCATTGCGCGGAATGTTCACCTTCAGCACTTTGGCTTTGAAGTCGCCGCTCCGGCCTAGAAAAGTCAGGACATCCTGGTATTCCTTGGGAGTTTCCTGAGCCGCCAGTGGGGCAACCGCGAGAACCGCAACTGCAAGTACGCGTACGACTGGAACCATGACCGGGAATCTCATCGTCACAACCCTCCTTTTCCAATCTACTCCGAAGAAGGGCTCGTGAAAATGCCTTTTCAGCATCCGCTCCGAACAAACGAGGTGTGCTAGACTGCATTTTGGGCATGAGCAAACCTTTTGACATTGGGCTAGACAGACTCACAGGCAAATCCCGTGGTTCCCTTGCTCGCGAGTTTGCCGACTCCGGCCTTGCTTCGCGCGGCACTTTTTTCCTGGAAACGTTCGGCTGCCAGATGAACGAGCACGACTCAGAAAAAGTCGCCGGCGTTTTGCTTTCACGCGGCTACCGCCAGGTCGAGTCGCCCGATTCCGCGTCGCTGATTCTCTACAACACCTGCAGCATCCGGGAAAAGGCCGCGCAAAAAGTGTTCTCCCGCCTCGGCGAATACCGCATGAAACAAGGAGAAGGCCGGATCATCGGCGTCCTGGGTTGCGTCGCGCAGCAGGAGGGCGAAGAAATTTTTGAGCGCGCACCCTGGGTGAGCTTGGTGTGTGGCTCAGCGAGCTACCGCAAATTGCCGGAACTTCTGGCGCAAGTCGAAGCGGGGAATCGCCGCGTCACCGGCCTCGACACTGATACAGACGAAACATTCGAGACGGAAATGACCCGGCGCGATAACCCCTGGCGCGCCTATTTGACTATCATCGAGGGCTGCGACAAAGCCTGCTCCTATTGCGTTGTCCCATACACGCGCGGACCGGAGCGCAGCCGCGCCAGCGATTCCATTCTGAAAGAAGTCCGGCAGCTTGCCGAGCTCGGCTACTCGGAGGTCCAGCTACTCGGGCAAACAGTGAATTCCTACGCCGACCCCGCGCCGCGCAAAATGCGCTTCTCTGATTTGCTTCTCTCCGTCGCCGAGGCGCCGGGCATTCGCCGCGTGCGATTTACCACTTCGCATCCGAGCGATTTCACTCCGGACATCGTCCAGGCGATCGACTCAGAACCCAGACTTTGCGACCACGTGCACCTGCCGGTGCAGTCCGGTTCCACAAGAGTTCTCCGCGCCATGCAGCGCACCTATTCGCGGGAAGAATACCTCGAAAAAATCGCCATGATTCGCGGGGCAAAGCGTGCCATCAGCATCACGACGGACATCATCGCCGGCTTTCCCGGCGAAACGGAAGACGATTTTGCCGAGACCCTCAGTCTTCTTGAGGCCGCGCAATACGACAGCATGTTTTCCTTCAAATACTCGCCGCGCCCGCACACCCCGTCACTGGCGATGAACGATCCCGTTCCCGAGGAAGAAAAGAGCCGCCGCCTTGCTATTCTCCAGGAAAAACAGCGTGAGATTCAGTCGGCGCGCAACGCAAAACTGGTGGGGAACTCGTTCGAAATCCTTGTCAATGGGAAGTCGCGCCGCGAGAACCAATGGACAGGTCACACTTCGTGTCACCGGGTAATAAATTTCACTTCCCAGGAACAAGAACTTCTGGGAACCTACGTTCAGGTACGGGTGACAGGCGCAGGCCCGAACAGTTTGGTTGGTGAACAGATCTGAGCAGCGTGGGATCACCGCTGCGCTACAGGAGGCCCTGATGGAAGTGGAGATGAAGATCCGCGGCCTGATGATGGACCCCGTCACCAACATGCCCATCGTCGTCCTGAAAGACGTGCAGGGCCAGGCCATCCTCCCCATCTGGGTCGGCGTCTATGAAGCCAATGCTATTGCGCTCGAAATCGAAAAAGTACAGACGCCGCGGCCGATGACCCACGACCTCCTGAAAAACGTTCTTCTCGGCCTTGATGTCCACGTCCATAAAATTGTCGTCAACGACTTGAAAGACGACACTTTTTACGCTTTGATCTGGGTGGAGCGGGACGGCCAGATGATGACCATCGATTCCCGCCCCAGCGACGCGCTCGCGCTCGCACTGCGTGTCGATTGCCCCATCTTTGTCGACGAAAACGTGCTCAAGAATTCCAAGATCTCCAACGCTATCTCCGAACGCAGCACCAACGAGCAGCTCAAGAACTGGCTCGAAGGCCTCTCCGACGAAGACCTCGGCCGCTACAAGATGTAGCGGCACATTTCACAGGATCAATCCGCGGGCCATCAAGCTCTCACAGAGCTCGTTTCTATTCCCACTTGCAACAGCCGGCGCACCATGCGGCGCCAGGCCAGAAGCAAAACAATTCCAATAAGAATGAGCGCGAGGCTCAGGCCCGCCCAGAGACCAAAAGCGCCCCAGCCTCGCCCAAAACACAGCCAGTAACCAAGCGGCAAGCCAATGATCCAGTACGCGGTGAAATGGCAAAACATCGGCGTGCGGGTGTCCCCCGCGCCGCGCAAAGCGCCGGTGGCGACGGTCTGGATGCCGTCGAAGAGCTGGAAGGCAGCGCCCGCGGCGAGAAGCAGGGTGGTGCTGCGAATGACGGTTTCGTCGGGCGTGTAGATGCGCGCGATCCAGCGCGGGAAAACCAAGAGCGCGACGCCGGCGCAGGTCATGAATCCGGCCCCCAGAAAGATTGCTGTGCCGCCAGCATCGCCGGCTCCTCGCGGATCCTTGCGGCCGATGGCCTGCCCGACACGGACCGCCGCCGCCGAAGCGATTCCGAGCGGCACCATGTAAGTCAGCGCAACCGTGTTTAGGGCGATTTGGTGACTGGCCAACGGAACGGCGCCCAATCGCGCGATTAGAGCGGTAACCAGCGCGAAGACGCCGCTTTCTAATGTGAATTGCAATGCGGCAGGCAATCCCAGCATGATCAGCCTGCGGATTCGCGGAAGATCAGGCTCGACGGGCGTTTTGAGCAGATCTGTGCGATGTTTGCGGTCGTACCAGAGCAGATAGCTCACCAGCACAGTCGCCATGTAGAGACGCGCAAAAGCCGTGGACCAGCCAGATCCTACCGCGCCCATCGCAGGGAAGCCCCACTTGCCATAGACCAGGGCGAAATTCCCCAGCGCGTTCACAATATTTGCGCTGACCAGCGCAAACGCCACGGGCTTGACCATGTTCATGGCTTGAAGGCAACGGCGCACGGCGAAGTACAGCAGCAGCGGCAAGAGACCGGCGGCGAGGGCTTTGGTATACGGGATCGCCAGAGCGAGTACACCAGGGTCCACGCGCATCGAGGAGAGCAGGGAAGGGAGAAGCCAGACCGGCGCGGCCAGAATCGGAGTGAGAGCAAAGCTGAGATAGATACTGTTGAGGAGGGAACGATGGCAGTCCTCGCGCTGGCCGGCGCCGAAGGCTTGCGAAACGAGCGTGTCCAACCCGAGGAGCAATCCGCCGCCAAACAAGGCCAGGACAATGAAGATATTCGAGCCCAAACTAACGGCGCCCATGGCAGTGGCGCTGTTCGGCAAGTGCCCGACCATGATCGTGTCCACGATGGCCATGGTCATCCAGCCCAACTCGGCGAGCACGAGCGGGATGGCCAGCCGCAGCGTGGGACCAAGTTCGGTGCGGAGCGTTTGGAGACGAATCATAAACACATAACAAGAGGAACGAGTGTAAGCGGGCCGGGGGATAGGAGCAAACAGGCCCGATTGACGGCGGGTTCGGAGGCGCATAGTATCCGCCACAGAATCTGAGCAAGGAGGTGCTTTATGACGCTCAGGGGAAAATACGCGCTGGTGACGGGCGGCTCGCGGGGAATTGGCCGGGGGATCGCGCTGAAGCTGGCGGAAAGTGGAGCAAAGGTTGCGGTTCATTACTATCAGAAAGAGGATCAGGCCAAAGCGACGCTAGAAAAAATTCGCGCAGGCGGCTCGGATGGTTTTGTGGTGCAGGCCGACGTTTGCAAGCCGGAAGAGATCAGGCGCATGTTCGCGCGCGTCAAATCGGAGTTCGGGGCTCTAGACATCTTCGTGAACAACGCCAGGCCCGAGGTAGCGACTTTTTACAAAGGGCCTATGGCGATGGGACTCGAGATGTTCGACTTCGCGATGGATTCGCAAGCCAAAGCGTTCCTGGTCGGCGTGCAAGAGGCGGCAGAAATGATGCGCGATGGAGGCCGGATCATCGCCATGACTTACGCGCCCGGCGGCCGCTTCGGGAGTTGGCAGCCGTGGGTGGCCATGGGCGCGGCCAAGGCGGCGCTGGAAGTTTTGTGCAGGTATTTCGCCGTGGCGCTGGGCCCGCGACAAATCACCGTGAACGCTATTAGTCCGGGATGGACTGAAGACAGCGTCCTGAACACGTTGCCCGAAGCAGTACAAAGCCTGATCCGCAACTGGCACCAAGGGGGATGGACTCCCATGCGAAGGCTTGGGATACCAGCCGATCTGGGAAATGCGGTGGCCTTACTTTGCTCAGCGGAGGCGAGCTGGATTACCGGGCAAATTTTGGACGTAGACGGAGGCGCCTCGCTCATGGACGCGCACCTGCCGCTGGAAATCCAGCAAATACCGGCGGCAAGAGGAGCAAAAGCAGGTTAGCTGGCCCAGCACATGAGACCACGGCTGGGAATCCGCGAGCGGAAGAGCCAGCGTGCTGAAAAAGGAGTAACTCAACAGCTATCCTAGTGCGGAAGTCCTATTGACCGATGCGTGGAGGCTCCTTAACCTGCGTATGTTACTGATTTTCCGCGCCTTGAAGGCCCGGGCCTGTGCCCGCCTGCCGGAGAGGGCTGCGACGAGCGCGGCTCCCGAAAGTGCAAGTTTAGGGGAAGATCGTGGGTCTCTTGAAGGACGGAACGAGTTTCGAACCGCGGATACAAAACCGCCGCGGAGGAGTGCGCGTGAATGCGCGCTTTGATGTGGCCGTGGAATGGGAAGAAGCGGGCCAGGCACTTCGCGCCGAAGGGAAGACTAAAGATACCGGCCCCCAGGGCTGCATGATTGTTGTGTCGCAAGCCGCCAACGTGGGGCAGAGCGTTCGGCTGATGAACTTGAACAAGCAAAAGAGCTGCGAAGCGGTGGTGATCTGGCGCGGCCATGAAGGCCGAACGGGCTGGGAGCTGGGGCTGCAGCTTCGAGACGCCCCTTACGACTTCTGGGAAATGGACTTCTAATCAACCTTGGGTATCTCTCCCGAAATGACCCGCTAAAGTTTCCCAATTACATTTCCGCCCCGTTGTCCACTTTTCTCTTGCGTTCCAATGGGTTGCGAACGTAGAGTGGGCCTATGCCTAGGGGGTTTTCTACGGGCAGTACCCAGATATAGGGAGTCGGTTGCCGAATCGCTCCGGTAGCAGAATGGGAGATGCGCGTGGGCGGAGGCAGAAGCGTATGACTGCCATCATCACGATAGCCAATCAAAAAGGCGGAGTCGGAAAAACGACGACGGCGATCAATCTTTCTGCTGCTCTCGCGAATCGCGGTAAGCGCACGCTGCTGATTGACCTCGATCCGCAGGCCAATTCGACGATCGCATTTTACAATACGGGAGAGATCGCGGCGTCGATGTTCGATGTGCTGGGCGACGCCCGCACCACGATAAGTGCAATCATCAAGCCGACCAAGGATGCCAAGCTGTTCCTGGGGCCGGGGCGGCTGGCGCTGGCCAAGCTCGAACAGATGCTCGCGGGACAATTCGACGCGCCGTATCGCTTGAAAGATGCGCTGGCGCCGATTCTGAAAGAGTACGAATACATCGTGCTGGATACGCCGCCGTCGCTGGGAATTTTGACGGTTAATGCGCTGGTGGCTTCCACGCACTTGATGGTGCCGATTCAGGCCGCGTATTTCGCAATCGAGGGGACGGACGATTTGCTGGAAACTTACGAGCGCATCCGCGCGCGGCCCAATCCCGCGCTGAAGGTGCTGGGCGTGGTGATTACGCTCTTCGACCGGCGTACCAATATTTCCAAGGACACTCACGGGCAGATTCGTACCGTGTTCGGCGGAGTTCTTTTCAAGACGAAGATCAGCAAGAATGTGCGGTTGGAAGAGAGTCCCGCGTACAAGGAAACAATTTTAACGTTTGCGCCGAAATCACCCGGCGCAGTCGAGTACAAAAAGCTTGCGGCGGAGGTTATCCAACGTGTCGAAGAGGATCGGGTTACCCGTCACGCTGAAGATGCGGCATGACGCGCACTACGTAGAATCACTGACCAGTTATAGCGGGGCCGCCGTTGGGCGGATGATCCGGATGGATCAGATCCGCCCGAATCCGGACCAGCCACGCAAGGCGCTGGGCGATCTGCGCGAACTCGCGGAGTCCATTCGCGAAAAGGGCGTGCTTGAGCCGTTGCTCGTGCGGTTCGTGCCGCGCGAGGACTGCTACTACATCATTTCCGGGGAGCGCCGCTACCACGCGTCGCGTGCGGCCGGATTGCGCGAAGTCCCGTGCATCGAGAAGATGGCCGACGACGCGGAAACGCTGGAAATCGCGCTGATCGAGAACATCCAGCGCAAAGACTTGACGCCGTTTGAAGAAGCCGACGGCCTGCACCGGCTGGCGACGCAATTCGAGTACACCCACGAAGACGTTGCCAAGAAAATCGGCCGCGCGCGGTCTTCAGTCACGGAAACATTGTCGCTGCGCAATATTCCGGAGGCCCTCCGTAAAAAGTGCCTCGAACACGCGATTAACTCGAAATCCTTGCTTTTGCAGATCGCTCGGCAGCCCACGGAAAAGAAAATGGTGGAGATGTTTCACCGCATTCTGCAGGGCGGCCTGACGCGCGATGAAGCCCGGCGGGAGCGCCGCGACGAGCAGGGCGGGCCGCAGCGGCCGCAGCCGTTCATTTTCCATTTCGAGCCGGAGAACGAGTCGTTCAAGTTCCGCATCCAGTTCAAGAAGAGCCATGTTTCCCGGGACGAGCTGATCCTGACGCTGCGCGAAATTCTTGCGCAACTGGAAGGGTCATCCTCGGAAGCAGATTCCACGGCAGCTTAAAGCCAGCCGGGTCAGGGCCGACCAGGTCCAGCCCTGACTCGGCACCATCCTTCCTTTATGGTCGAGCTCACTCCGCAGCAAATGGCAATATTGGAAAGATTGTTCGCGGCCGGATTTCGCCCCGTGGCGATCCCGCCATACGAGAGCGCGCTGTGCGTGCGGCGTGAGGACTGCGCGGCGGTTTTGTCGCCAGTGGCAAATGGGGGTTTGAAACTCCTGGCGCCCGCAACCTGCCTGGTGGATGGCAACTTGAGCGTGCGAATCAAAAGGGGCGCCGGCGAAGTTTTCGTCTGGAAGAAAAGGGAATTGCCCGCCACGCCGGAACGGTTGCGGGCTTTGGAATCATTCCGGAAAGAACTCTGCGAAATCCTGGATTCACCGTCAAAGCAGTAATCCCAGGGCGAGTTGCATTTGGAGAACGCACCCGGCAAACTGATTTTGTCATGTCAACATACGACGTTATCTGCATCGGCGCAGGACCAACCGGGCTGGCGTGCGCCATCGAGGCGCGGCGGGCAGGCATGCGGCCTCTGGTCATCGACAAAGGCTGCTTGTGCAATTCGCTCTTCCACTACCCCGTGAACATGGTGTTCTTCACCACGCCGGAGCTGCTGGAAATCGGCGATTTGCCGCTGGTTTGTGCGGCAGAAAAACCAACGCGCGTCGAAGCGCTGAAGTATTACCGCAAGGCGACGGAGCATTTCGGTCTGGAGCTGCGGCTTTACGAGCGTGTGGCGCGCGTGGAGGGCAAGGACGGGAACTTTACTGTCTTCACCAAGACAGACGCGGGCGCAGATGAAAAATACCGCGGGAGAAAAATCGTTGTCGCCACGGGATATTACGACCTGCCCAATCGTCTGGACGTTCCGGGTGAAGATTTGCCGCATGTTTCGCACTATTACAGCGAGCCGTATTCCTTCTGGCATCAGGATGTGGTTCTGATCGGCGGAAAAAACTCGGCCGCGGAAGCCGCGCTGGACCTGTTCCGGAACGGCGCGCGGGTTACGCTGGTGCACCGGCGGCCGGAGCTGGGGCAGAGCCTCAAGTATTGGGTGCGGCCGGACATCGAGAATCGCATCCGGGCAAACGAGATTCGAGCGATGCTCGGAACAAATGTCGTTCGAATCGAGCCCGATCATGTGGTAGTGGAAAACGGCGCAGGGAAACGCGGCCTGCCCGCGCGGCAGGTATTTGCGTTGACGGGATACCATCCGGACTACGACTTCATCGAGAGCCTTGGCGTGCAGCTGGATCCCGAGACGCGGAAGCCGGCGCTTGATCCAAATTCGCTCGAGAGCAATGTTCCGGGTGTGCACCTGGCGGGAGTGGTGATTGGCGGACGGCACACCGGCGAGATCTTCATCGAGAATGGACGGTTTCACGGAAAGCAGATCATCGACGCGTTGAAGGCATAAGCGCAGGGATGCCGGATTTGCCCGCACCTGAAGCGTTTGTTAGACTCCAAACATATGGCCTCCATTATCCGGGAAGTCGGCGAGACGTTCACCACACTGGTCAAGGGATTCAGCGTGACGTTTCGCAACATGTTTCGCAAGACCGTCACAGAGAATTATCCGCACGAGCCGGTGCACTTCCAGCCGCGCTACCGCGGGATTCACGTGTTGCATCGCGATGAAACTGGGCTTGAGAAATGCGTGGGCTGCTTTCTCTGCTCCGCAGCTTGCCCGGCGAACTGCATTTACATCGAGGCCGCCGAGAACACTGACGCCAATCGAATTTCCGCGGGGGAACGCTACGCGAGCGTTTACAACATCGATTATTCACGTTGTATTTTCTGCGGTTATTGCGTGGAAGCTTGCCCCACGGACGCCATCACGCACGGTCACGGATTCGAGCTCGCCACTTATGACATCAATTCGCTGATCTATCGCAAGGAACAGCTCCTCGAAAAGCAGACCGCTTCGACAGCATCATCACGCTGAGCCTCCAGGAAAATAATATCTCCGGATTTGAATTGCAAAGTATTGGTGTGCCTCCGCCGCATGCTCCACTCTCAATGTTTCGCCTGAAGAATAGCGCCTCCTAATAAATAAACAGTAGATAAGACGTAAGTCCGGGGATTTCTTTGGAGGGACGAAGAAACGATGCGCCGTGTGATATGCAACGAAACGCAGTGGCTCGGCGCTTTCGCGGAGCCGAAAGCAGCGAGAGCGTGGCGCACGTTACTGCGGGTCGCGCCGGGCACACCCATGGGCCCGAGGGCAGAGTGGAGTGCGTTCGACATATTCAAGACGGCGACGACTGCTGATCCTCCAAAAACCTTCAACGCCTCAAGCCGAACGGCGAATTACGGGCCGCGAGGCAGCTCGATCCGCAAAAACATTATCGGACACAGAATGCGCTCCGTCTTTGTGCGGCTCGGCTGCGGGAAGCGGTTCGGGAGCGCGTGCGCAGCGCGCGTGTTGCTCGAGGAGCCATCGGGCGAGCATGGCGGCAGAGTTTTCTTCGATCCACTCGTCGAGCAGCGCGGCAATCTCCTTGCGGAGATTGGCGGCGTGGCTCAACCGCGAAAGCTCAAAGCTTTGAAGGGAGTTTCGTGAAGCCGACAAGAGAAATTCCCAAGGTGGTTGCATTTTCTGGCTGGACACGGATCCCTCCTGGAGCAGCTACTAGGCAGGACAGTAATGTATTAGTAACAATAGTCAATGGTACGGAAAGAGTTGGACTCTGTGGAAATTTGTGGAAAACATCCTGGTTCGAAAACCAACCAGGCCGCAAACCGTGGGGAGAAATTCTCTGTTACTGAACGTTTCACGGACGCGGATTCTTCGCAGCACATTTGCGCGTGCAGCGCGTGTGCCGGCGATTATGAGGACCCCGATCGAACTGCTTCGGCGGCGGATGAGCCGGATGCGAACGAACTCGACCTGGAACAACCTGGGCGCGAAGGTCATTTTCCTGCTCAGGGCGATGCACGGTTTGGAGAGGAGTAAAGAAGATGCGGCAAAAGCGTGAACCGAAAAGCGAGCGAGTGATGACGCGAAGGCAGCGAGACGTGCTCTGTGACGTGATGCTGAGTGCGAGGGAGTGCGAAGCGTGGTTGACGTTAGATGAGCTGGCGAAGCTGACGCACTACCCGGCGGCAAGTATCTCGGCGCAATTGCGGCACTTGCGGAAGCCGCAGTATGGCGGTTTCGTTCTGGACAAGCGGCCGCGGGCAATCGGCAAAGGCATCCGCGCGGAAGAGTTGGGGACGGTGTGGGAGTACCGGCTGAGCCGGAGGATACGCATGATCGTCCACGGCAACCGGAACAAGCGCAGCAGCCGTCGCAGGATGGCCCAGGCAATGAGTTGGTGAAAAGTCCCGCGGGAAGAATTGCGTTCAAGGATTCAGGAATGAGCCGCATGTAGCGCGCAGCGGAGGTGCAGAGATGAGCGTCAAGCCGGAGCTGGCGTTTGATGTTTGCTGGGAAGTTTATCGCGGCGCACGCGAAGTGCTGGAAACCAAGCGCGGTATCTCCGCGCTGAATTGGAAGGATACCGGAAAGT